>Ga0209542_10000633_pt1 | contig 84335 bp, 77 predicted proteins | sample RifCSPhighO2_01_FD_184028 | JGI IMG/M metagenome (GOLD analysis project Ga0209542, IMG submission 184028) | Soil microbial communities from Rifle, Colorado - Rifle CSP2_plank highO2_0.1 (SPAdes) (version 2) | ecosystem: Environmental > Terrestrial > Deep subsurface > Rock core/Sediment ...
TTGGAGGTTGAAAGCTATCGTGTATGATATGCAGAGGAAATACGGGAGCCAAATGCAGTAAAAATCTATTAAAAACGGCTGACTCTCTGAAGGAATTACGGTAACACTTTATTTTGGCCTATAGCGGCCTGTGCACTGAATTATCAAAAAAGCACCGCCTGCATGAGCAAGCGGTGCGGTGTGAAAACCTCCGGGTTTTAGCCGGAGTAAAATCCCCAATGGCGAGAGCGGGAACAAGAGTTCTGCTCTCTAAAGGAGGGATTTATGATGCTGCTTCACTTCCCGAGTCGGAATGTGAAAATTTGAAGATAGTACTAATCTAAGGCAAGCATAGCACAGATTGTAATCCTTTGCAATAAGTAAATGCTCACCCCATACCGAGCTTTTCGCGCAGGCTCTTGAGAATGGTCACTACGCAACCACCCTCTAAAATGGTTTTGCGTTTTTGATTTTCCGCTGAAAAGTTCAGTAAAATGTGTTCATTCCCCCGTGTATCAGTGTAGCGTTCAGAGTACCATAGACGCAATATTACGGTATCTCCAACATAACAGGCTCTGATGAAATCTGTTTTTTCCTTTGATCTTGCAATGACCCCATCCGGAAAATTTCGCGAAACAAAACCGGAGACCCTCGCACCAAGAAACGCTTCCGGAACAACAATACCTTTGAAGCCCAGGCTTTTTGCATAGTCTTCATCTTGATGCAAGCGATTGGTGTCTAAACCAAGCGCAATTGAAGCCTGTACATTCTCCTCGGTAACAATAAATGGTTCCTGCACCATGATGCTTGTAGTACCATCTGATCCTACAATCTGGTGGTACATGCCTTTTTCATTTACACCCATATATCCCCCTATTTCGAGTTGTCTAAAAACAAAAATCCCGATTGGAATTATGGCATTTTTTGTTAGTTTTGACAAGCAGCTGAACTTACTCCTCCTTTGGGCGCATTGTGGGGAAAAGTATAACTTCACGAATATTGCGTGTGTCAGAAAGGATCATTACGAGGCGGTCGATTCCAATACCCACACCTCCGGCTGGAGGCAGGCCATATTCAATAGCCTCGAGATAGTCTTCATCTGAGGGCGACACATCCCCTTCTCCCCCTTTTTTCTTTTTATCCTGTTCCTCGTAACGCGCATTTTGTTCAAGTGGGTCATTCAATTCTGAAAATGCGTTCACCATTTCGATGCCGGCAATAACGAGCTGGAAACGGTCAATCAATCCAGGATTCGTTTCTTGCTTCTTTGCAAATGGAGAAAATCCTGCAGGATAGTCAACAATAAATGTTGGCTGAATAATCTTTGGACGGCATGTTTTTTTGTACACATTGTCCATTATTTTTTCAATAGAATCATGTGGTTCAACGCGTACGCCAAAACGTTCCGCGGAAAGCTCCCAGTCGTCGCGCGACATTGTGCCCGGACTTTCAATAGATGCGTAGCGTTTAAACAAGTCGAGAAATGAGGTAACAGTGAATTTTTTAGAAACATCGATAGTCGCCTCGCCAAATTTAATTTTTGTCCCTCTAAGAAAGCTCTTTACAAGAGCCTTCATCATCTTCTCTACGAATACCATCTGTGAGGCAGCCGTTTCGTATGCGGCATAAAATTCCAACATCGTAAACTCAGGATTATGAGTCATGTCGATACCTTCATTGCGAAAATTGCGACCAAGCTCGTACACGCGGGGAAATCCGCCGACTACAAGTTCCTTCAAATAAAGCTCGGGAGCTATGCGTAGATTTAAACCTATGTCGAGTGCGTTGTGGTGTGTTTTAAATGGCTCGGCAAGCGCTCCCCCTGCAAGAGACTGCAAAAGAGGGGTTTCTACCTCAAGGTAGTCTGCACTATTGAGAAACGTGCGTATCTCAGTGATGATCTTTGAGCGAAGCTTGAAACGGACCCGAACTTCTTCAGACATAAGCATGTCTAAATAGCGCTTACGAAAACGCTCTTCAATATCCTGAAGTCCGTGCCACTTGTCGGGGAGCGGACGCAAGCTCTTTGAAAGGATTTTCCATGCTTTCACTTGCATCGTCCTTTCTTTGCGCTTGGTCATAAAGAGCGTCCCGGTACATTCGATAAAATCACCAATATCGACAGCATCCTGAAAAAGCGAGAACAACGCTTCATCCATTTCATCTCGCTTAAGAAAACCTTGAATCATTGCTTCTCCGTCGCGAAGATTAAAAAAAACGAGAGCACCTTGCCCGCGAATAGCCATTACACGCCCCGCGAGTGTCATTTTTTTATTTTCACGCGAATATTTTGCAAAAGAAGAAAGGGCGTCAACGACAGAAACCGACCGCTTTGTCGCGATCGGATAAGGGTTCATCCCTTTTTCTTTTAGAAGTTCAACCTTCTTTAGTCGTTCTGCGCGAATCTCTTCGAGTGAGGCCATTTAAAGAAAAATTATGCGATTATTCTACGTTAATTATTGCGCACGAAACTACACCCATTGGTGTTTCGTAGGTAACTTTCTCGCCCTTATTCTTTCCCATAAGAGCTTCTCCGAGAGGTGATTTGTTTGAAATCTTGTTCTCTTTTGTGTTAGCTTCTTCAGAACCAACGATTTGATAACGACGCTCTTCTTTTTCTCCGGAACGCAAGATTAGCACCGTCGAACCGATATTAACTGCTCCTCCTTTATGCTTTTCAGTAATAACGGCATGTTTGATCATTTGCTCAAGCTTCGACACGCGTTCCTCTGTTTCTGCTTGGTTCTGGCGTGCCTCGTGGTACTCTGCATTTTCCGAGAGATCCCCAAGACCCTTTGCAAACTCAAGCTGCTCCGCAATCTCCTTGCGACGGACGCTTTTCAAATAATCCAATTCCTTGGTTAATTCTTCAAATTTCTCTTTACTTAAGTATTCTTTTTCTTCTGACATATGAATGCTATTCTATCGGTTTCGAAGCCAAAAGTCAACGTAAAATAAAACCACCCACAGGAATCTCTGTAGGCGGTATAAAAGATACGAAACAATAATGCAGTTAACAGCAAAAATGGTCAGCTTCGTGGTCGCGAGGGAAAAGTGGGATTTCAAAACGCTTGTACGAAAAAAGTTGCTCAACAACATGTTTGAGAAACCCGTCTGCTGCGAGAATATATTCGCCAGCTATTTCCCCATGATCGAACGTAACTTCCGCAGGGCGAACCTTCCCATGTTTCAACGCGTAACCAAACAGTGCTACGGAACCAAGATGGTCTGGGAATGTTCTGGTACGTAAGTGCATAATCTGCATTGCGCATCCAAGGTCCAAGAGATGATTGTGAACAGCTTCTTCGACGAGTTTCCGTTCAAGATATCCGCCCTTGACGAGAAATTTCAGCAGCCTTGAGGCCTCCTCTGTGTATCCCATAATCTGCCGTTCAGATACGACATTAAAATTGGAACACAACCGCTTCAGTATTTCCGCTTTAGTTTGCGGAAATAAAATCATACTTGCGTCCATAATTCTACCCTCCTCGGTAATTAACAAAAATCCAAACCAAAACTACCACGAACTTGCAAAAAACGCAATCTCTACTACTTCAAATACTCCGGTGTATTCGCGTGCATCCAGTCAAGCATTTGGCGCATCACATATACGCCGCCGATTGTATTATCGTGAGGCCCGCGCTCCATTACAACAGCGAAGGCGTAACGTGGTTTTTCATACGGAAAGAATCCAACAACCCACGAGTTGATGTATTTTTTACCGGCATCTATCTCGGCAGTACCTGTTTTGCCGGCAACATTGACATATCCAACGCCTAACCCCGTCACCGTTCCTTCTTTTACCGCTTGTCGCATTCCCTCCCGCGCGACTTGAAAATATTCCGAAGGAATCGGAATCCTTGATGACGCAAATTCCTGCACAGGATCCTTCAAAAAATGCGGAGTAACAAGGGTGCCATCATTTGCAATGCTTGCAATACCGCGAAGCGCCTGCAGGAGAGTCGTTTGAAAACCATATTGTCCGATGACCGTATGGTAAGTGTCTCCCAAACGCCATACTCCATCCTCAAACATTTTTTCTTTCCATGCAGGACTAGGGATTGTTCCAGATTTTTCATCAGTAATATCCACGCCCGTTGGCACTCCAAACCCAAACATTCGAGCATATTTTTCAATATTTGCGATGCCAATGCCTTTTTGATCTTCAAAACCTCCGCCAATCTCATAAAAATACACGTCAGACGACACCGCGATAGCACGGCGCATATCAACCCATCCGTGTGCTTTCCAGTCATTAAATACCGATTTTATATTTGGATAATATGGATTTTGAATGGAGATAGAGCCTGTGCTCAAAATTTGTTTTTCTGGAGTTATAATGCCTTCTGCAAGTCCTGCTATCGCCATAAAAGGTTTTATAATGGATCCAGGCGTGTACACTCCCGAGACCGCACGATCTAGGAATACCGCGCGCTTGTCGAGGTTATAGCCTTGAATTATTTTCTTATCCTTTCCTTCGGAAAGCGTCGCGCTTTCGTATTCAGGGTAGCTTGTCATCGCCAAAAGCTCCCCCGTCATAACATCCATAATAGCTCCTGCTCCTGCCATGTAACCAAAATTATTTGCGGTGTCGCGAATAGTCGTATGTAATTTTTCTTGAATACGTGAGTCGATACCCAGAGTGAGCGCGACGCCATTTTTAGGATTCTCAACAATACTTCCTTCCTTAGTCATGCCTAAAGCATCGGTCTCAACTATTTGAAGACCGTTCTCACCGGAAAGGATCTTGTTGTAATACTCCTCTAAGCCATCTTTCCCTACAAATAATTCCTGATAGTAGAATCCTCGATTGTCACGTTTTGGATAACTCACATAACCGAGCGTGTGACCAAACCCGGGAGACAAAATATACGACCGATGCGGAAACGGCATCTTTTCGGTAGTTGTGCTTGTTTCCGACGCAATGAGCGCCATCCGCCCTGCTTCGTTATCAAACGAATTCCACGCGAGGGGAACATGGTTCCTGTCGTAAATAACTCCACGCATTGCAAAGAGAGGTTTATGATCGAGACGATTATTTTCACTTTTTTTCAAAAAATCCTCACCGTTAACAATTTGTAAATTTGTTATCTTAATGAGAAAAATAAAAGTAACAAGGATGAACGAGAGGAAAACGCCCCAAACGGCAGTGTGATTTATCGGTTTTTCAATGCGCCCCTCAAAATGATGCTTGTCGAAACCGGGCAAGTTTTTTGAATCAAGAAAAATCTCATCTGGATCAATGTCGCGAGACATCTGTTTCAAAAATTTTGACGGGATTCTTTTTGACATATGTTAGGTAAAGACCACACTTAACTTACCGAACAGCTTTCTTTGCGTATGAAGCTGTTAAAAAAATAATGAATGCGGCAACAGTGCCAAGCATTCCACCAAGCGAAAGCGACCTTGCTCCGTATAAAATATCTATGAGGATGCCGAAGGCGATAATTTCGTAATATGGAGGCAATAAAAATGCGCCGAGTGATGCAAGGATTGCGACAGTCCACCAAGGTGTATAAAAAACAGCACCTAAGAGAACGAGATCGAAAATAACGCGTTTTTTCATTTTGGTGTCTATCTAAAAGTGCTTGTCTGCGATTACCTCAACAGATCGTATCTCGGTAATATTAAAAGGCGCTCTAAAAAAGAGGCGCTTAAACGGCTCTGCTGGTTTTTCTTCGATCGAAGAAACCGTACCAAATATGAGGTCTCCTTTTACAGAAACAATACTATCACCGACAGCCACCACACTATCTTGTGGCACTTTTGCTTCGAAATTACCCATCCCGCGACCAAGTGCAACCACAGGGAGATTGCGTTGCCCTACGATCACAAACTGCTCTTCTCCAGGAGACGAATAAAGTTTTACTTTTGAAGAGGCGGGTGCGGTCTCCACAATCTCCCCTATTATACTGGAACCGGAGTATACGACCACATCCCCGATATTGATTCCTTCTTCTGCTCCTGCATCAATGACAAGAGTATCGTAGGGAGATCTGCCGGGACCTGCGACAACATCTGCAACTACGCGGTTATCACTTCTCACTCGCCCAAGAGCCTCCTCAAGTTTTGTCACCTTTTCTGCGAGTAAATTCCTATCAAGGACCTGGGCTTCCATACGATCTACCTCGATAAGGAGCATTTCGTTTTCCTTTACGAGAAAATCTCTATTCCTAAAATTAGCAAAAAAAGAGTCTCGCGCGTCGGTTACCCGGTCACCAAACCCCCACACTGTCGGTGCGATTACATAAACTGTTTGCGTAATAGTATTTCTAAGAGGGGCGTACAGAAGAATAAAAAAGCTTACGGCAACAAGCACAGCAAGCGTAATATTTTTTCCGCTTATCGATTTATTATTTGAATTATCGCGGCGGTGTATCATTTTCGTGTTCTATAAGAACTTCTCGGAAACCATCCATGTCTTCAAGAATTATTCCTGCCCCGCGTGCAACTGCGGTTAATGGGTCATTTGCAATATAGACGGGCACATGAAGAGTCTGCGAAAGAAGCTCATCGAGACCGCGAATAAGCGCACCGCCGCCCACGAGGATAATCCCGCGACTCATCACATCTGAAAGAACTTCTGGTGGCGTGGTCTCGATAACTTCTTTTACCGAATCGACAAGTCCTGCGATAGACCCGCTCATTGCTTCTCGAATATCAGTATCGGTAACCACTACTTCGCGAGGGAGTCCTGTCACTAGATCGCGACCTCGGACCACTGCTTCCATTGGGCTTGCGCCCTTCTTTGCAGATCCAATTGCAATCTTCACACTCTCGGCAGTACGCTCTCCAACGAGCACGCGAAATTCATCGCGAATATAACTTATGATGTCCATATTTAAGCGGTCTCCTGCAATATGCAGATTTTTTGATCGCACAATACCACCCAGAGAGATGACCGCTATGTCCGTGGTTCCTCCACCAATATCGATTATCATGTTGCCAATCGGCTCTTTTACAGGAAGCTTGATACCGATTGCAGCTGCCATCGGCTCTTCGACAATGTGAACTTCGCGCGCACCGGCATTTTTTGCGGCATCATACACTGCGCGCACTTCCACTGTGGTGATACCAGAAGGCACACCAATAACTACGCGCGGGCGTACTGTTTTTTTGCTTATCTTGTTTGCCTTACTGATGAGATAAGAGAGCATCTCCTCAGTGACCTCAAAATTTGAAATGACACCGTCAACAAGCGGGCGTATCGCAACCACGTGCCCCGGAGTGCGCCCAAGCATTTGTTTTGCCTGCATGCCAAGCGCAACAATTTGTCCTGTTTTTTGATTTACCGCAACGACCGACGGCTCGTTGATGACGATACCGTGATCACGCAAATAAACGAGGGTATTCGCAGTACCGAGGTCGATACCGATGTCATTGGAAAAAAGTTGGTAAAATTTCTCGAACATATTATTGTTTTTTACACACAGCAAGCAACTCTTCCCAAGAAAGCATCGATACCTCCCCCGTAGCACGATCTTTCACTTCAAAAGTATCACTTGAAAGAGTCTTTGAGGACACTACAATGCGAAGTGGAATACCAATAAGGTCGCTCTCCGCAAACTTTTCACCAGCACGAAGATTGCGATCGTCCCAGAGCACCTCTACACCTTTGTTCAAAAGTTCATCATACAACCTCTGCGCTTCGTCGTGTACCGTGGCATCGTCTGTGTTTCCAATCTCCACAAGATGCACGGCAAATGGAGAAATGCTCCGTGGCCACACAAGTCCTTTGTCGTCGCCAAGCACCTCAACCACCGTGCCGAACACTCGCCCGAGTCCAATGCCATAGCACCCCATAACGACCGTTCGATCCTTCCCTTCTTCATCTTTATATGTGAGATCAAATGGCGCAGAAAATCTCGTTTTGAGTTCAAAAATGTTTCCTACTTCCACAGATGTTTCTGTGCGTAAATTTTTTTCACCACACTGCGGACATGCATGCTTTTGTTCCTCAATAATTTCGTTGTTCACCGCGACACGACATTTGTCACATATATAAATGGTGTCCTCTCCCGCAGAGGTAACAGTCTGAAACTCATGTGAATATTTTGCAAAACTTCCACCGGATGCAAAAGTAAGAAACGTTGTCGCGCCGATACCGACACGCTCGAATACACGCGCGTACACGCCTTTCATCGTTTCGTAGTAAGCGATCATGTCTTCCTCATCACGATGGAACGAGTACATATCTTTCATTATAAATTCGCGGCCGCGCAGGATTCCCGACTTTGCGCGAAGCTCCATGCGAAACTTATTTTGAAATTGATACGTTGCAAATGGAAGGTCGCGGTATGATGAAACAAATTGCTTCACCAGCGGCACCACGATCTCTTCATGAGTAGGACCGAGCGCATTCTCACGGCCCGAAGCATCACTCACTTTATACAAGTCGTCCATCGTATCCCAACGCCCTGTCGTCTGCCAATTTTCTTTTGGCTGAAGCGACGGCATCAAAATTTCTTGCCCGCGCGCGGTATTCATTTCCTCGCGAATAATGTTTTCGATCTTCTTGAGTACACGAAGACCGAGAGGTAAATACGTATAAACGCCCGCCTGAAGCTTGTCGACGAACCCCGCACGAACGAGGAGCTTAGCATTCTTTGCTATATCATCGGCGGGTGCTTCCTTGTGGGTTTTTGTAAAGAGTTGAGATTGCTTCATATCTGTCCCTGTATATTACCCTAAAAACCATGCGGTACCAAATAGTTTGACTTTCATGCAGGACAGTGCTGTAATATTCCCATTAAATCCCTGATTACCCTTGAATAAGCTTTACTACATCATGAAAGGTAATGAACACCATAAATGCGATGAGTACAAGAAATCCAATTCCGTTTGCAATATTCGCAACTTCGGGTTTGATCGGCGTACGTTTGATTGCTTCTATAAGAAGGAAGAACAAACGACCTCCATCAAGTGCGGGAAATGGCAACAAGTTTATGATAGCGAGGTTGATAGAAATAATTGCCGTAAGCGACAGTAGGTGAACGAAACCTAGGGTTGATGCGTCACCGACAATACCAACAATTCCCACCGGCCCAGCAAGCCCTTCAAGGCTTCCTTGCCCGATAAATATATTTTTGAAAAATTCGAGAATGCCTACTGTCATTGCGACGGTAATCGATGCAGTGGTTGAAAGGCCGACATAAAACGCCTCATGGACAGGGAGTTTCAACATACCGACGATGTCCATTGAAATGCCAATAGCGCGGCGACCGTCTATGACACCATCTTCGCCTCGCACTAATGCTGTTTTAGTTTCTGTGCCACGCAAATAAGTGAGTACAACTTCTTCGTGCGAAGCGATGAATTTTTGCGTCGTTTCTACTCTTGGATTAGTGAGGGTGTCTTCCCTTGAAACCAGTCCAACTATGATATCACCTCCTTTGAGTCCCGCCTTTTGAGCGGGCGAATTTGGCATTATTTGAGTAATGGTGAGACTGGGATTTTGTACACGGGCTCCATATTGAGAATCATCCACTGAATACGGAAGTCCTATCATAAACCCAACACTAATGAGGAGCCATGCAAAAAGCAGATTGAACACGACACCTGCGCCAATAATCCACGCTTGCACATATCGTTTCTTATGCGTTAGGCTGCGGGCAGAATCCTTGCCTTTCATTGACTCGTCATTGGGATCCTCGCCAAAAATCTTCACGAAGCCTCCAATGGGAAAAGCATTCACAGAATACACGGTCTCCCCTATTTTCTTTTGCCAGAGACGCGGAGGAAACCCTATGCCGAATTCATCGACACGCACGCCTGCGCGCTTTGCGGCAATAAAATGACCCAGCTCATGCACAAGAATGAGTGCTGCGAGGATAACGATAAATAAAATAATGCTCATTTAGGTATTGGGAACAAAACTACTCCCCCATAATTTCTTTTTCTTTTTTCTCTCCAATAAATTCAAGATTATTATTTGATTCATCTACAAATTTTTGAAGATCTTCAAGCGTGCGCGTCTTTTCGTCTTCGCTCATTCCGCCGTCCCGCTCGGTCTCGATGATGTCGTTCTTTGTTTGCTCACGAACACCCTTCAAGGTAACCCGCGCAGACTCTACTTTATCCCGCACGATTTTTGTAAATGCGACGCGACGCTCGGTGGTAAGTGGCGGGAAAAAGACGCGGAGACCCGAATCGTCAGTTGAAACCGAGATACCCAAATTTGCGGTGTTGATCGCTTTTTCAATCTCTTTGCCGTTTGCCTTTTCCCATGGCACGATACGGAGCGTGCGTGCATCCTCGCTGGCAATAGTTGCCACATGTTGCACCGCAAGCTGTGCGCCATAGGATTCGATAAAAATACCATCGAGGATTGAACTACTTGCGCGCCCGGTATGTATAGCAGAAAGTTCCTTGCTCAAATGTTCTGCGATATCCCTCGACTTCTTTTTAAATTCTGAAAAATCATAAGTCATATGAAAAGTATTCTAGCAAAATTATGCCCCGAATTCAACAAAGAAACCTGAGTCGCTAAAAGGACTCAGGTTTTGAAATTACCGTTTTTTTATCTTGGAAGGTTAGACAGTGAATAAATTACCAACCAAGATCCGGCAACCCCCGTGAATATCGACAACTCTGTCACTTCTTCTTCGAGAAGCGACTCTATTATGGTCGCAAACCCAGAGATTGCAACAATTGCCCATACTGCTGGACGGTGCGGGAAGGAATTTTTGAATATCGCAAAAAAAGCGGCACAAACCCCAACCCACATTAGAAACTTGCACATAACCACCACTGCCTTGATTCTCCTGTCTCTATTCATAACACACTCCCTTAAAAATGGTTGAATATCTAATTCACTTTTGATATTATATCAACTAATACTAGTTTTGTCAATACTATGGGATAATAATAGCAATGTGCTCCAAAAGCATTTTAGGGGATGCGCCACGATTCGCAAGATATGTTTTAGCCTGAAAGATCCCACGGAAAATATTGGCGCTGGCATCATCTCTTTTGCCGGCGGTGCGTGTGTAGAGGATACGCTCAATGTGGTCGAGGATGCGACGGAAAAGCTCACGGTCGACGGTCTCCCCTGCTTTTTTCTCTACCATTTTTTTCGCAATAGCAAAACGGCCCTCGAGATTGCCGTCGACAAATTTTTCCGCGAGCGCCCCTGTTTCCGAATCAGCAGATTCGCGTCTTGGACGAGAACTTAATAGTACTCCGCCAGAAACTACAAGTACGCGAGAAAGCAGTGTGGGCAAAAGCATTTCCGCGCGTGGAAGAATAATAAAAAAATGCGTACCCGATGTTGGTTCTTCAAAAGTTTTCAAGAGCGCATTTTGTGCCTCATGCGTGAACGAGTCTGCTCCAATAACAAATAGTTTGCACGTGCCTCCGAAGGAGGCACGCGTCTGCGCACCTTTGAGTTCGCGGGCTTCATCAATACCAAGTGACGCAAAGTTTTTAACGGTAAGGTCTGGATTACCGATTGTCTCTATGCCCATATGTCGCGCAAAAGACTCAACAAGAAGTGGCGCGACCTCTTCATGCGCACCCTCTATGACATGCGCATGATGGAGGTATCCGGTTTTTTTGTAGTGTTCGAAAATGTGGTCCATGGCTGATTTAAACTTCCCGTCACTCGTTCGCTTGCCTACTTCTTTGCCAAAATACTCTTCTTGTAGGTATCAAGATGCTCAAGCGCGATGCCAGTACCCTTTACCACGCAGTAAAGCGCATCTTCGGCAAGCACCGCTTTGACCCCCGTGCGTCTCTCAACTAATTCCGGAAAATTGCGAAGCTGTGATGATCCGCCCGTCATAATAATTCCTTGATCGATAATATCCGCCGCAAGCTCGGGCGGAGTCTCTTGCAAAACTTCTTTGATTGCGCGAATAATTTCGCGAAGTTCTCGGTCAATCGCTTTCACAATCTCATTAGTGGTCACCTGCGCGGTGCGTGGCAAACCAGTAATATAATCACGGCCTTTTATCGTAAGTAAAAGTTCGTCTTCAATAGGCACCGCTGATCCAATTCGAACCTTAATCTCCTCCGCGGTGCGATCACCAATTGCCAGATTAAATGTTTTTTTAATATGGTCGGCGATTGCGTGGTCTATCTTGTTGCCAGCACATTTTACAGAAGTTGACGCAACGATCCCTCCGAGAGAAATTACCGCAACATCGGTCGTGCCACCACCGATATCAACCACCATGTGTCCGTGCGCTTCGTAGATAGGGATACCTGCGCCGATTGCTGCAAGAATCGGCTCTTTGACTACGTACACATTTTTTGCACCAGCCTTGATTGTCGCCTCGATAACCGCACGACGTTCTGTCGATGACACGCCAGCAGGCACCGAGACCATCACATCCGGCTTCAAGATATTCCACCTGCCAAGAGCCTTGCTCATATAATAGCGTATCATTGCTTCTGTCACCCGATAGTCAGCAATGACACCATCTTTCATTGGGCGGTACGCAATGATATTGTCAGGCGTGCGACCGATCATTTGCTTTGCCTCAACACCCACAGCCATAATGCGATTATCTTGCTGGTTCACGGCGACTACAGAAGGCTCATTAAGCACGATACCTTTGCCAGGAATATACACCAGCGTGTTCGCTGTGCCTAGGTCGATGCCGATTTTTGTTACAAATAGTCCCATAAAAATTACGTAGTTTGCTCCATAGATGATACTTCCGGCAACACTTTTACTCGCTCTATTCCAACACCAATAGCGCGCAAACGGTTCTCTATGTCCTCATAGCCACGATCAATCGTAGTGTCCACATTATGTATGACGGACTCCCCTTTTGCAACTATTGCTGCAATAACGAAAGCAAGCCCCGCGCGAAGATCGGGACTCTCGAGTTTGCGACCGCGAAGCTCCGTCTTCCCGCGCACGAGCGCGCGATGCGGATCCATCATGGTAATGGACGCACCCATGGAGGACAAGGACTCGGCGTAGTTGAGGCGTCCTTCGAAAATAGTTTCAAACACAGTACTCTCGCCGTCTGCTTGAGTAAGGAGCACCGTCATTGGCGCTTGCAAATCTGTGGGGAAGCCAGGATACTCGTGCGTCTTAATATCAATCGGCATGATTTTGGATGGCGCACGCACAATAATTTCAGTTTTCTTTACTTCAATGGGAATGCCTGCGCTACGCAATGCCTCGATAGGTGATTCTAGATGGGCAGGCTCGCAATTTGTAATATGAAGCTCGCGTGCGGCAAGCGCACCTAAAATAAGGAAGCTACCAGCCTCGATGCGATCGGGCATCGTTTTATACACGCGCCCCTTGCCTGTTAAAAGTTTCCCTCCTTTGATCGTGATTGTTGGCGTACCCGCACCCGAAATATTTGCGCCACATTCATTTAAAAAACCTGCAAGATGGGCTATCTCCGGCTCCATTGCGGCATTTTTAATAGTTGTTATGCCTCTAGCAAGGACGCCTGCCATCATAAATGTTTCAGTAACTGTCACACTTTGATTTTTAAGAAAAAACTTTGCGCCATTTAACCCGCCTTTCGCTTCAACAATATACGAGCCATCCTTGATATATACCCTTGCGCCCATCTTCTCAAAACCATCAACAAAAAGATCAAGTGGGCGCGCTCCAATAACACAACCACCCGGATGAGGAAAAGATACTTTCCCATACCGCGCAAGCACCGGACCAGTGAGTACAATCGATGCGCGCATTCGCCTCGCTATCCCTGGAGAAAGTTCTGTGGCAAAATCAGGGTGGAGAGAAACAGCGTAGGTGCCATGCTTCGTTTTCGAAACTTCTGCTCCCATGTCCTTCAATAAATCAAACATGCGAAGCGTGTCATTGATTTCTGGAATGTTAGTAAAAGTGACGGTGTCGCGGAAAAGTACGGCCGCAGCGATTGCTTTGAGCGCGGCGTTCTTTGCGCCGGTCACTTTCACGACACCGTGAAGTTTCCGCTGTCCTCCGAAACCATTAATAACAAATGTGTTGCTCATAGATTGATGTAAAAGATCATCTTACTACGTTAACTGCCTTTTGACCAAACAAGTGTCATGTGATATAACGCTAAGAGTTAATTAACGAGGAGAAAAAATCATGGGTACGCCTGTTTGCTTCAAAAGTGTTGCACTTGGTGTCCTCTTTTTCATAACGATACTTGTTCTTTCTCAGGAAACATACAGAGGTACAGAGGATACTTCTCCTAGCCTTGCTTTCTCCATCTCAAAACACTACAGCACTACAGAAAAAAAGAAAATTGAAGAAAAGCGGTGTACAGATTTTGGAAAGGATGTAATTGCAAAACTAAAAGCAAGCGAGACAACTCGTGACGCATTCTTTGTTGAAATATCTGAATTTTTATCTGAAGAATTTTCGTTGGAAATCTTCGACATAGTAATCAATGACGAGGACCAGGTTTGTATTCATTACATGCGCCACCTAGAACCAAAGCACCCAAAACCAAATGAAAAAACCTCAGTAACCCGTCTCGTGTAGGCGGGTTTTTGTTTTATGTTTTTTCCGATACTATATAGATGATATGCAGATTATTACCGTTGCCCCTATCGTGCGTGGCGCCCTTCAGGGCGCACTCACTTATTTTTCAAAAGACCCGATTGCTGTTGGCATGGTGGTCGTCGTGCCGGTGCGCACACGTGAAGTGCCTGCTATTGTGCTTCTATCCGAGGATGCGTCTGGCTCAAAAAGCGCCCTGAAGTCCTCAGACTTTGCAATACGAAAAATCACCCGCACGAAACCCCGGCGTATTTGGTCGCCGGCATTTTTAAAATCGGCAGAAGAAACCGCAAACTTCTCTGCGCAAAAACTCGGAGAAACACTCCTTGCTCTCACCCCCAAGACAATACTCGACGCGCACCTTGAAGGCATGCTTGATGAACCAAAAATCGTCGAAACTGGAGGATATTTTGAAGTTCTCGCTATCCAAGGAAGCACAGAGATACGGCTCGAAGCATATCAGCGCCTTGTCCGTGAATCATTTGTGCGGCATGAATCAGTATTTGTATGCGTTCCCACAGAGGATGATGTCGTGCATGTGTCTCATGTACTTGGGCGAGGCATCGAGAATTACACGTTTGCGCTTCACAGCAGTACTGCAAAAAAACTCGTTCTTGAAACATGGAAAAATGCGTTGGCAGATGAGCATGCGATTCTTGTTGTCGGTACGGCTAAGTACATTGGACTTCCGCGCTATTTCAAAACTATTGTTCTCGACGAAGAACACTCGCACGCGTGGAAAACGTTCTCACGACCGCACATCGACTTGCGAATGTTTGTTGAAAATTACGCGCGCGCATCCGGAAGCACACTTATTATTGGCGCACCGATACTGCGTGCGGAAACGCATGAACGTATCGCGAGGGGCAATATTTCAGAGTTTGACCGCATCGCCACTCGTGCGCGCGAAGAAACAAAAACTGTTTTGATTGATCCGCGGCGTGAAGAAAAATCCATACGAGAGAACACGGGAAAGAGAAACATGGTGCTTGTAAGCAAGGATCTTCGCAAGCTTTTAGAAGACGCGAGCGAGCGAGGCGAGCGAGTACTCCTATTGTCTGCGCGGAAAGGACTTGCTCCGGTGACCACTTGTGGCGACTGCGGGGCACTCGTACGTTGCCCCGAATGTGATACACCGCTCGTTATTCACAAAAAAGAAACAAAAAATAGCGACACCCAGGTGTTTATCTGTCACGGATGCGGATTCACGCGCGTACCTGAAAACAATGTTCATGAAACATGTCCAAACTGCGGCGGGTGGAAACTGCAGGGCGTTGGTGTCGGCATCGATCTTATCGACAATGAAATTGCAGCGCTTTCCCCGAAAACGAAGCGTTTTATTTTGGACGGCGACAGAGCTAAAACTCGCGCACAGGCAAAAAAGATTGTTGCACAATTTGAAAAATCAGAGAGTAGCATCCTTATTGCAACCCCGATGGCAATCCCATTACTAACCGCCGTTGAAAATACAGCAATCATTTCCATAGACTCGCTGTTTGCCATTCCTGACATTCGTATGTCTGAGCGCATATTTGCACTCATACTTCTGCTTCGTGAAAAAACCACAGGAACACTTCTCATTCAAACTCGCGCGGATGATACTATTATTTTTAAACAAGCACTTTCGGGTAAACTTTTCCAGTTTGCAGAAAACGAACTGGCGACTAGAAAAGCATTTTCGTATCCACCCTATGGCACTATTATAAAAATCACACTTCGTGGCAAACGTGCTGAAGTGCTGTCTGAGATGGAGCGGTTAAAGGTCTTTTTGGTAAATTACGCACCAATAGTGCTTGGAACAATGGCTCGCGAACCAAAAAATATTTTCCGCATGCATATGATCCTGAAGCTCGCAAAAAATAACTGGCCCAATAGCGACCTCCTTGCAAAACTTCGCGCATTGCCGATGCAATTCACTGTGGAAGTAAACCCTAATAATTTAATTTAAAAAATGAGGAAAGTAAGGTATACTAACGAAAATAATATGGTCACGATTGTACAAAAAGAAGATCCAGTACTCAGGGAAAAAGCTGAACCAGTGAACCCAAAAGATTTTGGTTCGCCTGCGCTTAAAAAAATTCTTAGCGATATGGCAAACGCTATGGAAAAAGAAGAAGACGGCGTCGCGATTGCAGCACCGCAAATCGGCGTTCCACTCCGTATTTTTGTAGTGTCCCATCGCGCTTTTGAATACATCGACGAAAATGATACGCATACTCAGGACGACCTTCACAATGTGCACGTTCCCGAACACAAAAAAACTAAGCGTGCAAATATGGTTTTCATAAACCCTGTCATCACCAAACTCTCGCGAAAAAAAGTATGGATGCCTGAGGGATGTCTTTCGGTACGTTGGCTTTACGGCGAAGTATCTCGCGCCGAAAAAGCAACGGTGCGCGCCTACGACGAAAATGGAAAAGTGTTCACATGGGGCGGAAGCGGGCTATTGGCGCAGATTTTTCAACACGAAACCGATCACCTGGACGGCGCGCTCTTTATTGACACTGCGCGAAACATCGAAAAAATAACAGCTGAGGAACAGAAGTTGCGACAGGAAAAAGAAACAAATTAACTATGACTGATCTTCGAATCGCATTCTGGGGCACCTCGCGCATTTCTGTCATCGTTCTTGATGAAATGGTGAAAGAAGGGATGCTCCCCTCTCTTGTTGTTACCGCACCACCAAGACAAAAGGGTCGCGGACTTGAAGTGACACCGAGTACGGTTAAAGTTTGGGCAGACGCGCACTATATCCCCGCCCTCGAACCGGAAGAAATAAAATCAGAAGAATTTCTAAAATCATTGGGGGCGGATTGGGATCTTTTCATTATCGCCTCGTATGGAAAAATTATTCCGCGATCAGTCCTCAAACTCCCCAAGCACGGCACGCTCAATGTGCATCCGTCGCTTTTGCCAAAGCTCCGTGGTGCTTCCCCTATCCAATCAGCAATATTAGAAGATGCTTCTGTCGGCGAACCACACGATACAGGAGTAACAATAATGCTCATTGATGAAGAGGTTGATCACGGGGACATTGTTGCGCAAAAAGCAATTTCAATATCCAATTGGCCGCAAAAAGGGCGTGAGCTTGAGGAAACACTTGGAGAGCTTGGTGGAAAACTTTTGGTAAAAACTATTCCACTCTGGGTGTCAGGATCTATTATTCCAAAAGAGCAAGATCACAACAAAGCAACTTTTACAAAAAAAATGACGAGTGGCAGCGGGCAGATATATCTCGATGACGACCCCGTGCGGATGTATCGCAAAATTTGCGCGTTCGACACTTGGCCCCGCGCATATTTCATGACCACAAGAAACGGGCAAGAAACACGCGTTGTCGTAACCAAAGCGCACTTTGCAGACGGAGTGCTCGTTCTCGACCGCGTCATTCCTGAAGGCAAAAAAGAGATGGCGTACGAGGATTTTTTAAGGGGGCGGAAATAAACGCTGACACATGCGGTCTGGACTCTAAATTAGGTGAAAATGAAAAAACGGCATGAAGTTATCATGCCGCTGAAGTGCGGGAGGAGAGGTTCTTGTTCTCCGCTTGCTGTGCTTTCACCCAGGAGCCAGAATTACCCTTTTAGGAAGTCACGGGACTTCACCTTACCGCGTAGTACTACTTTATTATTTACTGAGATCAAAAAGCACCTTTTCGAAAGCTGGACTCAGAATCTGTACGGCAAACTGCATTGCCTTTTCTGAAGGGATACCCAATTCTTTCGCAGTGTTGCCAATTTCTCTACGAATCTTTTCGGGGTTCATTGGAACTGAATCATTCATCAACCTCCGCTGAACATACTTAAGAGCGATTTCACCCATTTCTGTCTCAGTAAGAACTATTCTGACAGCCATTTTGATTCTCCTTTTGTACATGTAAGCCACTATTGACTTACATGGGAATTATACACATTTTAACGAAAGGTCAATAGCAAAATCCCGCCTAAACAGCGGGATTTTTTGTGTGATTTGATAAAGAAGCGATTATTTCACCTCAATCTTCTCAATGATCATATCCTCAACTGGACGATCGTTCTGTCCAGTCTTTGTATTCTCGATTGCGGTCACGACATCCATTTCTGCGACAACCTTTCCAAATACCGTGTGCTTGGTATCAAGAAAGTTATTGTTTGCGGTGTTTATGAAAAACTGGCTGCCATTTGTGTTGGGACCAGAGTTTGCCATCGAGATTGTGCCAATCACATTTTTATTTTCGTTAGAAAGCTCATCCTCAAACTGATACCCTGGGCCACCAGTCCCCCATGCATTCATCTTGCTAGTATCCTTTGAAAGTGGATCACCTCCTTGAATCATAAATCCTTTGATTACGCGGTGGAAACGTGTGCCATTATAAAATCCCTCCTTTGCAAGCTTGGTAAAATTTTCTACAGTCTTTGGTTTTAGATCGCCAAAAAGCTCCAAAGTGATTGCGCCTTTATTGGTTGTCATTGTTACGATAGTCATAGTTTTTGTTGAATTAGTATCTGGTGTTTCTTCTGTTTTTACTTCTGCGCTGATCTTTGATTCTGTTCCAACGGGGGCATTGGGAACCTTTTTTGTTCCGCCTACCCACACAATAAAAAAAACGAACGCAATTGCAAGAACAGCTAAAATAATATTTCGTGTACTCATGATATGTTTTAAAAAACAAATTACTTTTCGCGACCAAAGCGAAGCATATTTTTAATCATTCCTGCACCGCGGCGCACAAGGGTCCGTGTTTTATCTTTGTGTGAGGAAAGTTCGCGCACAAGCTCGTTTCGCATATCGTCAACTGCCGCATAAAGGTCATCCTTTTCTGATGTCGCACGAAAATGTTTCCCTCGCACGCGCAAGTTTACCTCGGCACGGAACACATCTCCCGACTGATGATGATTGGTTGTTTTACCTATTTCAACTTCTGCGATTGGATCCTCGCTTTCGTGTGGCAAAGCGAATTTTTCTACACTTCGAATTTTCTCCTGAACATAGGACTCAATGGCGCTGGTAAGCTCAATATTTGTTGTTGTAATTTTGATCTTCATAAGAACAGTATATCACCTGAAAATAAACTATGCTAGACATAAAATCATCGTGATTATTTTATGTCTAGTCGGGAATTGACAGTATTTTCCCCGGAGAATGATGCCCCGAAATGATGCGTATCTGCTTTGACGCCATACCGAAATGCCTAGCAATGATTTCTAGCACTCTAGTATTCGCTCGATTCCCCTCTGCAGGCTCTTTTACTGATAATAAAAAAGAATCTTCCGAGCCTGCCTCGAACGATTCCTTTCTAGCTCCTGCTATCACACGCACACGAATATACATACTTATCTGGATTAAATTACTTCCACCATCACCATGTTCGTTCCTCCGGTATGCCCAAATGGCACGCCAGCCGCCACTACCACCTTGTCTCCCTTCTTTGCAAGCTTATGCTTGAGTACATAGGCACGAACAACCTTCATGACATCAGAAACATTCGTAAAGTTGTCAATACGTGCGGGAAAACACCCAAACACAAGTCCGAGCTGTCGTATCACATGCCCCTTCGGGCTCATGGCAATGACCGGCTGTGCTGGGCGGTAGCGCGACACCATACGTGCAGTGAGTCCCGACTCAGAAAGCGCGATAATCGCTTTTGCGCCGACGGTCGACGCAGTACTCACCACAGAAAAAGTAACAGCGTCCACGACATCCCTACGATGAGTGCTATTGTCAGTTTCAGATGTGAATATGTCGCCATAAAGCGCCTCGTGGTGTGGATAATTCTTTTCTGCAATCTCTGCAATATCGGACATCATCTTTACGGTTTCAACCGGGTATTCACCGAGTGCGCTTTCTTCTGAAAGCATTACTGCATCTGCTCCATCAAGAATTGAATTTGCGACATCGGATACTTCAGCACGTGTTGGCACGGGCGACTTGATCATCGACTCCATCATTTGTGTTGCAACAATGACCGGCTTGCCAGCAACATTACATTTCTCAATAATCATTTTTTGGAGAATCGGCACCTCTTGCGCAGGAACCTCTACTGCAAGATCTCCGCGCGCAATCATCACACCGTCAGTTTCAGCAATAATCGAATCGATGTTCTCGATTGCTTCACCTGTCTCGATTTTTGCGATAATTTTTGCTGTTGATTTTGCTTTTGTAAGAATAGCGCGCAGCTCACGAATATCGGATGCACGCCGGACAAACGAGAGTGCGACATAGTCGACCTTATGTTCAATACCAAAAAGAACATCCTTTTTATCTTTTGCGGTTAGACAACTGATCTTGAGGGATACCCCAGGGAGGTTTACCCCTCGACGACCCTTGATTTCGCCACCCACAATAATACGACATTTGATTTCAGTACCCACCACAGAGATTACATCAAACCGTTTTTTCCCGTCATCAAGCAAAATTGCATCACCTTTTTTAAGTTCCTTTGGCAAATCAGCATAATTCACATATGCCTTGCCTTCATCACCAAGGCATTTTTTTGTAGTGAGCGTAAAAATACCTCCCTTTTTAAGCGTCACACGCTCTTGATAAAGATCACCGATGCGAATCTTTGGACCTGAAAGATCTTGCAGGATTGCAGTTGGGGTGCCAAGCTTTTCTGCTGCAGCGCGAATATTTTTCACTTGCACAAGCGCACCCTCGTGAGTACCGTGAGAAAAATTCAAACGACAAACATTCATTCCCGCTTTTATAAGATTGGTTAGCATTGCCTCGCTTTCAGATGCGGGGCCAATTGTTGCTACGATTTTCGTCTTTTTCATTGTCATGGCGGTGATGTTTAAATTCAGATAAGTAAGCCTGAATATTACCAAAATTTTGCAATTTCCCCAAATTTTGTTATTATGCAACCTGTATTCCACGTAGCCGAATCAGCTGATTCCGAATTAGTAAATTCGTGTCTTGGACATAAACATCAGCAGGTTCACATCTTGGATGAAAGCTTGGCCATAATCGTGGCAAATCCAAATATGCTTTTCGTAGAATCAAATCGTAAATATTCCGCGGTAGCTCAGTGGCAATAGGAATTAGCCAAGCGACTGGTTTTAACAGTCGAGAACGAGCTACGGGAATCCAGGGTTTATATAGAAGTTAAATATTCCGCGGTAGCTCAGTGGCAATAGGAATTAGCCAAGCGACTGGTTTTAACAGTCGAGAACAAGCTACGGGAATCCAGGGTTTATATAGAAGTTAAATATTCCGCGGTAGCTCAGTGGCAATAGGAATTAGCCAAGCGACTGGTTTTAACAGTCGAGAACAAGCTACGGGAATCCAGGGTTTATATAGAAGTTAAATATTCCGCGGTAGCTCAGTGGTAGAGCAAGCGACTGTTAATCGCTTGGTCGTAGGTTCGATCCCTACCCGCGGAGCAAAAAAACAATAGCACCCCTTCCTCGGGGTGTTTTTTGTTTTGAATAGCTTCCGCGCGGGTAGGGATCGAACCGAAGTCCCACCATTTTGGGAATGAGAGTATTCTCGAAGACCTACAAAATGGACGGCCTCGACAGTAAGGGGAGGTGTCACTAAATCTTTTCCGCGCATGCAATGCTCGTACAAAAGTGCAATGACTACTTATTATCTATTGAGTAGTGGATGCGACAGTAAAGGTTGCCGTTCCCGAGGCAAATGATGCCCAATCTTCGGTCTGATCAGAGCTATGTGAACGGCCGTATATCCAAACAGAATACTCCTTGTCGAGGATTAAAGCTGGGCCGTCATACACCTTGGAAATAGTAGGACCAGATGAAGTAAAGGGTGTTAGCATTCGCTGCGAACTACTTCCATCACTAGGCGCCACAATAACCCAGTAGCCTAGCGATTGAGATGAGCCACCTGCTGGCTGCCACCTAAATGTTGGGTTTAATGAACCGGAAGATTCAACAACAATAGGAGTTTGGATTGGGAACGTTCCAATAAGAGTTGATGTTGAGGTTCGAGTAGCCGGTCCTTCTGTGCCTAAAGCACTAACTGCTGTCACATAATATAAGTACTCACCTACAGCATAACTGGAAACTGGTTGCGAACTAGTGCGAGATAAATACCACATGGAACCTGGGCAACCTGTTGGCCCACCACCTAGCGAGGTGAGGACCCATGTTCCGTATGTTCTTTTGGTAGAGCAAGAGGTAATCTCTGATGGATCAGTAAATTCTCCAACAAGATTAAAAGTAGAATCCTGTGGTCTTTTTTGATACAAGCGGAATGCGCTCACATTGGAGAGATTATTTATGTCAAACTTAAAATTTAAACTTTCTGATGCCTTCACCCAATTGCTCACACCGCTCCCTATGCCGAATCATACCCTAAGTTCCGTTGGTGCGGGCAAGGAAGCTATTGGAGGGGGTATGATTTCATCAGTTGTTGTTGCTGTTGCGGGTTGGGATGTAACAATCTCGGTAGAAGATGCAAAGCGCCACCCGCTTGCGCCAGGATTTGCGAGAGCCAAGAACTTTCCACTTGCCTTTTCGTAATACTGGCAGGAAGAACCACCGTCACCACAGGCAGCCTGATTACCATTCTGTTCAAGGAAAGAAATAACTTCATAGTCATTCCCTTGGCGAGAATAATGAAATTTGTGTTCATCAACATCAATGGGGTCCGAAGGAATAGCGGATATATATTTTGGTACAAGTCCGGGGATCCATTCTGGATTGCCGTTCAAATATTCAACACCATCTCCACCAGGAGGTAATCCTCCGTTGTCATTTTGATAGAGTGCAACAGCATTCGTAATCTGGTTTACACTAGCTACTCGCTGAGCATCACGCGCTTTCTCACGAGCAGTGTTCAATTTTGCGATAACAATAGAGCTCAAGATTCCAACAATTGCAACAACAACAAGGATTTCAATAAGTGTAAATCCCCAATCGTGCAACCTATCCTTAATTTTTTTGATATGGCTTCTGCGCTACAATCTCTCTTTGATGTTTATTTCTTTTGTCATAGTTATATAATTATAACATAATGGACTCAAGCCCCTAATGTTCGCAAGTCATTTCCGCAACGGCATTTTCTAGCCTTCTCTCAATCCCCTTCCAATTCAAAGTTCTGAACTTGTGTACTATTGGAAACATCAAAACAAAAGCACCTTAGTGCAACGCGTTTGTTTTCGTTGCGTGGCTGTGGTTTAATTGACAACATGACAATCGAAACAATACCGGAGGCACAGGATCTTGAAAAAGATAAACTTATTGATCCCCGCGCGTATGAAGTCGCTGACTGTGGAAATTATGCGGAGATCGTAAACACGCTTACCAAAGAAAATTTACTCAACGAGGAGATCGAGCGAGTACAAGATTGCTACAAAACGACCCTCGAACATGCGGTATGGATGACCGAGAAAGACTGGGAGATGCTTACGGTCATGGACTGCTATGACAACCGGACAGCGCACCACTGCGTAGAGACGCTCCGCATCGCAGAAGACAGGATCGAGCGATTCAAGGCGGGTGGAAAAAAGTTTTCTGAATTAATAAAAGACGAGGAGGTCCCACTCGATGAATTTTTTCGCGCATGCTTGTTCCATGACATCGGGAAATGCCTTATTCCACGCGCTATTTTAAATAATTCCTTTTTCGATGAAGATTTCGACACTCAGCTTTGTAACGACATTTTTCGAGGCGGCAAAAAAGAGTTTCTCGCTGCTATTGAAAAAACAACAGGACATATTTTCGAGGGGGAAGGAAATGACATGGATCTACGTGAATATTTGCGAACGAACCACGTTCACACGATGCGGTATGTTCCTGCAATAGAAATGTTGAGCGAGGAGGATATTAATGTTGCGCGCGAGCGCTTTCCGAGTCTCAATTTTTCAAAAGCGACCCTTGCAGATATTCTTGAATTTCACGAAGAAAATTCGGAAAATATATTACTTGCTCAAGGGTTTGATATGGCGGCCAATATTGCGGGTAAGCACCACAACTACCGCAAACTAGAGATGCGTTTCCCTGTGAGTACAGACATCCTCGGGGTGACCATCGCACTCGAGGAGCTCCTCACACTCTCAGACATGAAGCAAGCGTTGTCAGCGAAACGCTCTTACAAAAACTCTCTGAATTCACCATTGATCCTTCATAATCTTATATTTGAGGCAGAGAGGCACGAGATCAGTCCTGTCATAACAAGTTTGTGGGTCGAGCAAGAGCTTGCGCTTATTTCCTCCGAAGAACGTCGAGGGCATGATGAGCAAACAATCTTTGCGATTCATGAATGCGAAGAATTCATAAAAAAACACCAATCGCTGGTTGAAGATTTTGTTAATGCTATCCAAAACAAAACTGTTGAAACGAGTACTTACTAGAAATTACATATTCAAATAATTATCCAATTATCCATAAACTGGGAATTGTTCCTTTTGGAGTGATCTACTATTTCGTATGGAAAAGATAATGAACACATCCTCCTCTCATGTCGAAGTACATTCAAATACATCTGGGCGACAACTTAATTGGCTTAGGGCGGCAGTGCTCGGCGCCAACGATGGCATTGTCTCTATCGCAGCTCTTGTAGTCGGTGTCGCAGGAGCGTCTGAATCTTTGAATTTCATTCTCGCTGCGGGTATATAGCGGGGATTCTCGCCGGTGCACTCTCGATGGCGGTTGGCGAGTATGTTTCCGTGAGCACACAGAGAGACACTGAGCGAGCGCTTATAGCAAAAGAGTTGCACGAACTCGAAAATGAAGCTGAGCACGAGTTAAACGAGCTGGTAATGCTCTATGAGGCGAAAGGACTGACACACAGAACAGCTACCACTGTCGCACAGGAACTCACCGCACACGACGCCTTTGTGGCCCATGTTGACGCAGAGCTACACATTGACCCCAACAATCTAACCAATCCATGGCACGCAGCATTTGCATCTGCCTCATCATTCTTTTTTGGTGCAATGATACCCCTTGTTGCAGTAATTGTTCCCTCACCAACACTGCGTGTCCCCGTCACTTTTATTGCGGTTCTCTTTGCGCTCGTGATTACAGGTTCACTCAGTGCCCACACAGGCGGCGCAAACAAAACACGCGCAACAATAAGAGTTGTGTTTGGAGGTGCGCTTGCCATGGTAATAACCTTTGCTGTTGGAAAACTTTTTAGCATTAATGGAGTGTAATTGCATTCGCCGCGATCCAAGCAGACTGGTTGTATAATTCTCGAAAATTCCCTAAAATGAGATAATGAAGAAATTCGCGGAAGAGAACCCTTTTTTTGTTGCATTACCAATAGCTATTATTGTTTTTTTCAGCGTCCTCACGTGGGGAATGTCCATGTTGCGACAGCCCCAAACTCCAGACTTATGGGGATCCTTGGCCGCTGTTGTGGTATCGCAGGATGAAACAATATCTACCACTACGCCACACATTGTTGATATGCATCCACGTTTCGAATACATAGAAGTACTTGATAGCTGCGGACCATACTATACGGGAGCCTGTGTCAATATGCGTTCAGGACCTGGCGAGGAATATCCGATAATTGGGCGCCTGCGCACTGGCGTAGTGCTCAAGGTTGCGGACACGGTGATACAGGATGAACATGCGTGGCATAGGATTATGTTTGACGAGGGTGTGCGGTATCCTGAACGAGTAACGGGAGACTGGTATGTTTCTGCTGATTATGTGCAATTGTTCACAGACAAAGGCGACGAGATTTTGGCGACTCACGCAGACGGCAAAAATGCTAAACTCATTATCGTAGACCTTTCTGAACAAATGCTATACGCCTACGATGACGACACATTGTTTATGCAAGAACCAATCTCGACGGGTCTTGAGTTTACACCAACACCCCGTGGCACATTTACGGTGTTCAAGAAAACTCCGAGCCGTTACATGCAGGGTCCGATACCTGATGTTAGCGATCAATACTTTGACCTGCCTGGTGTACCTTGGGATCTATATTTCACCAATGAGGGAGCAGTCATCCACGGTGCCTACTGGCACGATAATTTTAGTAAACCGTGGTCTCACGGATGCGTCAATTTATCGCCCCAAAAAGCAAAGGAACTCTATCAATGGGCCAATATCGGCACGTCTATTATCGTGCGTGATTGATTAAAAACCAAACTCAAATCCTTGCGTGTATTATATATATGTGTTAGCGTCAACCAATGATACCATATATTAGTGCGCCAATAATTTATCCGGCCAGCGCGCCGTTTGAGATTAGTATCGCAAAAGCTCCAACGGTCCCCTTTTATTCTCAATTTAAGGATATTCAGTCTTTGAGTTGGAAAAAAAATGGTTGCGGAATAGCCAGTATGGCAATGCTGATTGAATTTTACAAACCCGGAACCGTGTCAGTGGATAAATTACTAACGCAAGCTATTGCATCAGGTGCTTACAAGCAGGATGCTGGTTGGAAACACAGGGAGCTTGCTCTCCTGTCTAAAAAATACGGACTTGAAGGAAAAAACTATGACCTTTCAAATTCTGACAAAAACGTTGCCTTTGCACAGTTCAAAGATTTTTTAGAAGACGGCCCCGTAATAGCATCCGTGTATAATAAGTTTGACCCAAAAAGTACGGTACCTCATCTGGTGGTCATAAACGGCATCAAGGGAGACACTGTCTACTATAATGACCCGGCCGCCAAAACTGCGGGAAAAGAAATTTCCACTGCCGATTTTCTCAAAGGTTGGAAAAAAAGATTCATAGTTGTAAGACCGGCAAAAGAGAGCAATAAGATTATACTAACCAAAAAATAGATTTAATATTTTTCATTAATTACATGCAAGAAAGTTTCCCAAACCCAATTGAAGAAAGAGAGCGAGTCAGACTAGAGTATGTCGCTCTGGCTATTGAGCTTAGCGAAAGCAACGAAATCTTTCCTTTTCCTGGAATCGACCCGGAAGGATATTCAAAAGTAAAAGCTGTTGAGGAGGAATATCCGGGTTACGGCACACCGATAGACGAACTAATTGGGAGATTTAAAAATGAAGGGATAAAGGTTGTCATGAGCGACGACCCCAAAAAAAGTGGCACTGTTTATATCTTACCAGCACTGAGTAGTGATATTGAAAATGACAACGTTTTCCCGAGACAACTGCAAATAGTTGAAACGGTGGACGAGAGACTGAAGAAGTTGATTTTAATAGGACGAAGTCGTGTGTAAAAAACGGGGGGATTATTAAAGTAGCAACTTCCCCCTCAACTTAGTAGCTTGACTTTTTTAGCTGGATATGCTAAACTGTAACTACAAAAGTAGTAGGGAGAGGTTGTAGGGAGATGTCGATTTCGAATCAACTGATTCGTGGCTTGGCCATAAACTAAGTCGCGGCTATATTTTGTATATTAGTTAGGTTAAATAAATTAAATTTTATGAAAGGTATTGTAAAAAAAGTTACTGACAAGGGTTTTGGTTTTATCACCGCAGAAGGTTTGGACAAGGATTTGTTCTTCCACTCAAACTCACTCGTAGGTGTTGCATTTGACGACATTCGTGAGGGTGACGAAGTTACTTTCGAGACCGAAGATGGTCCTAAAGGGAAGAGCGCAGTAAACGTAGAGCGCGTATAATGACTCAACAAAAGACCCATCGGCATATGCCGATGGGTCTTTTGTTTTTATATATCACAATGTAGTGCAAGTTGCGCACATTAGGTGTAAAATTAAAAAGTACAAATCGCACACCATGAAACTACGCACAAAAGCCACATTGTTTTTTGGAGCATTCCTTATCACTATCGCCCTCGGCATCACACTTTACGCTGAATATGTTGTTGGAAACGTTTTCAAAAAACAGGCGACAAGCAACCTCCGCATCGTTGCCGAACAAAGCGAAAGTGCTTATCTTGCTTTTTTGGGGAGCATGAAGGTGCGAGTTCTCGATTGGACATCGGACGATATGGTTCGAAAAATAACAAAAGGGGTGCTTGCCACTTCAGAGGGATCTCCTGACCGAACGCGGCTCGCAAAAGAATTCACCACATATTTGAACGAAAAAAAGATGCCTTTTGACAAGACTATCTTCCTCGCCGACCTTCTTGACAAAAACGGTATCATTATCGCCTCGACACATCCAGAACGTATCGGGAAGGACGAACGAAACGAGGAGGCTGAACATCGCAAGGTGCATGATTTTGACCGAACGATTAATTCAAAGTTTGGAGAGGTGTTTTTCGGCACTATCATATTAAACGGGAAAGATGGCAACACAGATCCAACGCTCAATGTGACCGCGCGACTCTTTGACATAGACCAGAGCGGAGAGATAAAACCTCTCGACGCAATTCTCCTTGTTTATTTTTCTAATGTGGTAGAAATTGCCGACATTCTCGGCTCTGGTGCAAGCATTTATGCCGGATTACCTTCAACAACGGGGAGATTAACAAACGCCGCGCTCATAGAAAGTTACCGTACATCAGAACTTTATCTCGTCAACAATGAGCAATTCATGGTTACCCCATCGCGTACAATAAAAGATGTAAGTGTGAAGCAAAAAGTTGACACGCTCCCCGTACACGAGTGTTTGGAAAACGGAAAAGAGATAAATGGAGAGTACGATAACTATCAAGGGGTTCGCGTATTGGGCGCCTCAATGTGTTTTCAAAGAGAGGGTGTTACACTCTTGGTAGAAATTCAAAAGGAAGAAATTTTTGCGCCATTAAGAGCGCTTGTGCAATCTACGGTAGTTGTTACGGTAATAGCTTTTGCTCTTGGTTTTCTGATCATCGATATTTTCATTCGGCGGCATATTGCGCGCATCAGTGACGTTGTTTCAATTGCGAAGCAGGTGTCAAAAGGTAAGTTTAATCTTTCTATGAAGGTGCATACAGAGGACGAGCTGGGTTACCTTGCCTCAGTGTTCAATGTAATGATACATTCTGTTTATGAAAATCAAAAATATCTTCAGGATTCAAAACACAAAGCTGAGGAAGAAAGAGCAAAAGATGATGCTCTCTTAGCAAGTCTAGGTGAAGGAATGATTGCTACGGATAAATCCGGGAACATCATCGCAATAAACCACATCGCAGAGACACTTCTTGGACTTAAAGCCACTGCTGCTATCGGGAAAAAAGCTTCTGACATATGCGAAGCATTAGATGAAAACGGCAAAGAAATCCATGAGGAACAGCGAACATTCGCTGTGACGACCACTGTTGGAGTCGCCACAATTTCTAAAATAATGCATTATCGCCGAAAAAACTATGGATACTTCCCTGTGGCAATCACAGTAACTCCCGTTATGCTTAAAGGCAAGGCTATAGGCTCCATTGAAATATTCCGCGACATCACCAAGGAAAAAGAAATTGAAAAAACGCGTGGAGACCTCCTATCTCTCGCTTCGCATCAGCTGCGCACACCGCTTTCTGGCACCAAGTGGCTCATTGAAACACTGAAAAGAGGATTGCATGGACCACTCACCGCAGGTCAAACAGAATACCTCGATGAGATCTACAAAATCAACGAACGAATGACAGGACTCGTGCATGACATGCTTGACGTACTTCGCATGGAAAGTGACGGCGGGCAAGCAAAAAAGGAAAATGTTTCAATAAAAGATCTGCTTGCCACGGTTTTTGAAACACTCCACGGTGTGGCTGAAAGTAAAAAAATTATCATCCGACTACCTGACGATGGGGACTATGTGGTGAACACCGACCGTATACTTTTACAAAATATCCTTGAAAGTCTGCTGACGAACGCAATCAATTATTCTAAACCTGGTCGCGAGGTCGCGATCAGTATCGAACAAAGATTGCGGGCGAATCGCGTAGCGCAAGACTCAGACTCCAGGAGTGAATCCCCTGATGAAATTATATTCGCAGTAAAGGATTCCGGCATAGGGATTCCGCGCGACGAGCAACGACAAATTTTTGAACGATTTTATCGCGCTTCAAATGCAAAGACCTTCGATACTCGTGGGAGTGGTCTTGGACTCTATATTGCAGCGATGCTCGCAAAAAAAATAGGGGCGCATCTTTCGTTTGAATCCAAAGAAGGCGTGGGCTCGACCTTTTATGTTCATCTTCCACTTGGGCCAGACGCCTTGCCTCAAAACACGACTAGTGTATAATAAAAAGCATAATCTTATATATATATGAACCATGTATTAATTGTTGAAGACGAAGATTTCTTGGTACGAGCATTGAAAGACAACTTGGTTTCCGATGGCTACAGCGTTTCTGTTGCCATGGATGGCGAGGCGGCTTTCGATGAATTGAAGAAGAAAACACCGAGCCTTATTTTGCTTGATCTTTTGCTCCCAAAAAAGAACGGGTTTGATGTATTGAAAGAAATTCGCCAGAGTCCGGAGTGGCAACTTATCCCTGTGGTCATTCTCTCCAACCTCGGCGAAGACTCTGAAATCAAGCGTGCGCTCGAGCTCGGCGCAAACGATTATTTCGTGAAATCGCAACATCCAATCCAAGAGGTGATGGAAAAGGTGCGCGAGTATCTGCAAGGGAAAGGTTCAACAAAGGGAGGAATGTAGAATGTTGAATTTGGAACCATAAAGAAAGGGGGCATCGGCAAAGCCGATGCCCCCTTTCTTTATTTCTAAATTTCTAACTACCTTCCCACTTGGAGGCAAAGCCTCCAAGTGAATTATATTTCCTCTGGGTCCTCGCGTCTCTTCAAAATATCATCGAGAGACAACAAGGCGAACTTTTTATATTCAGCGCTATTTCGAAATTGCCCTAGGATAATTCCCTTCTCACAAATACCATCTGCCATTTTACCTTTCTCCGTATACTCTCCCCAGCTTGATCTACTCTCCACCAACTTGGAGGTTGAGCCTCCAAGTTGGTGGACGCGGTCATTTAAATTTACATATGCACTCACGTGGAGTAGGTATTCATTTGAATCTATGTGGACAGCCTTAAACCTTCCCTGAAAAAGGGAGCCATTTCTTTTTTCTTTTTCATTAAAATACATCGTGTAACCAGTAGACAAACGATGCATAAATTTTTCTACCCCACGATCAGCAGTCTGCATAAGAAGAAAGTGGTAATGATTAGCGTTCAAACAATACGCAACAAAATCCACCAGCAGCACTTCCTCTTCCTCCAACTTGGAGGTTGAGCTTCCAAGTTGCTTGTTAAAAGAATTTTGATAGATACTCCCTATCGGGTCAAGCACGTTGAATTCGACCATACTCTGGAAAAACCTGTCAATGTCCGCTTGGTCTGAAAAAATATTTCTCTTATCAACTCCTCTGTTATAAATATGATAATACTCGCCTTCAATAAATGCTGTTTTCCTTTGTGACATGCCATTCATTGTAGCACTTGGAGGTTGAACCTCCAAGTGCTGGGTGTGCTTTTTTGTCTTGTAAACTGCTTGACTTACGGGGTATAATATTTAGGAAATATGCGCTCATTCCTCCGCAAACTAACTACAAAAACATTTACTATTATTTCTGCTATTTATTTTGTAGTGGTAGGGTTTTTATTTTTTCAAAACGAAGTTAGCGCTGCTGTTTCTATCCGTAGCGCAGGAGCATATGTGAGTGGCATATCCAACCTAACACCAATTATCCCTGCCTCTGCTGCCACTGGTGATATTATGCTTCTGATATACGGCACAAAACCATACAATGACGCCCCAACTGTAACAGCAGGTTGGACAAGCATCGGCTTCGCAACAGATGGAACGATAGCTGCAGGAAATGATGTTGGCTCAATGCAAACGAGAATTTATTATAAAGAGCACATAGGATCAGAAACAAATCCGACTGTTACCAATACTACTAATAGTGTTTCTGGGGCCGTAATCATCGCATTTCAAAAAGGCGCGAGTGAAGTGTGGGAAACTCCTGTTGGTGCAGGAGGTGGAGACGCAACTGCTGGAACCGGATTTTCCGTTACAACTTCTGTTAACCCCGGGATCACAGCTGGGGATATGCTAGTTGGGTACGCGGCAATTCGCTCTGATGCTGGTACTCAATCAGCAATTGCTATTACCGCTACGGGTTTAACTGTCGGGGCATTTACAGAGTCCCCCTCTGCTGATTTAGCTACCAACTCAGGAGGTGACATGGCAATGTCTGGTGGCTACAGACTTGTAACAGCTGGTACAGCGTCAGACGCACCTGTTTATGCATCAACGCTCGCCACATCACATACCGGATCTGCATTTATAGTAAGATTGCGAGCAACAACGCCCCCCGCCGTCCCCACGGTCACCTCGCCCACCGCAACATCCATCGCCACAACAGGCGCAACGCTTGGCGCAAACGTTACGTCTCTCGGTGTGCCTGCATCCATCTCTGCGCGCGGAACTTGCTGGGGAGAATCATCAGCGCCAACAATAAACTGTACTCCTGCATCAGGTTTAACTACTGGTGTGTTCACACATGCTCGCACAGGAATGTCCCCTGGAACTTTTTACTACTACCGTGGCTATGCAACCAATTCTACTGGCACGGGATATTCAACTGATGGTACATTCACAACGACCGCTTCCGCCTCTGGCTCCGTCTCTGCTTCCCCATCTTCGTGTACCATTTCATCGGGAGCAAGTACCTGTACTGTGCAGTTCACATGGGCCATCAGCAATGCGACATCGCCAAATCTTTACAACTTCACTAGGTCAACAGAATATTCAGCGTTGGCCTCTGGCACTGGTGTCTCATACGCAATCACTAATGGAGTGAACACTGTGCAGGTGCGCGACAGTAGTACTGTGCTTGATTCAACAAGCGTAACAGCAAGTTGCGAGGCCGGCACTTCGTGGAGTGGTGGTGTTTGTACGGCGATTGTAACTTACTACACTATCTTTGCATCATCAGGAGTAAATGGAACAGTTGAACCAACAGGCACATCTACCATTGCGCAGGGTGGCTCACAAATTTACTCCATTACCCCTAACTCATTATATGAAGTCGCGACATTGTTAATAGACGGTGGTCCTGTTACAGCAACGACAACTTATACATTCACAAACGTAACCGCAAACCACACAATCAGCGCAACATTCAGCCTTCTGCCAGTTACGCACACCATTACCTCAAGCGCTGGCTCAAATGGCACAATTGACCCACTCGGGGCGATTGTGGTTCTAAATGGCGCTTCGCAAGCATTTAGCATCACCCCAGAGCCTGGCTTTTACACAGCATCGCTCCTTGTAGACGGTGGCAATGTCGCAACAACAAGTCCTTATACATTCACAAACGTCACAACAAACCACACCATCACTGCGACATTTGCACAAATTCCAACACCTCCTGGCTCGTTCACTATCATCGCAAGCCAAAACCCAAATGGTACTGTAGCGCCAAGTGGCTCAACTACTGTGACAGAGAGCGCATCACAAACATACACCATCACCCCAAACTCTGGATATGATGTTGGGTCATTGATTATTGATAGTTTTACTGTTGCCACATCCACTTCATATACTTTTACAAATGTTACTGCCGACCACACTATAGAAGCGACTTTCACGGCGCTTCCCGAAACGCCAGTGATGGCAACAGTAAGGAGGCTCGCAAGTATCACATTTTCTGGAAAAGCCTTCCCGAGTGGGAAAATTTCAATTGTCCGAAAAGAGCTCGGTAATGAAATTGCAACAAAGGAACATGGCACGACAGACGAAAACGGATTCTTTAATATTAGATTCACAGACCTTCAAACTGGAGCGCACAGCTTTGGTCTCCTAATAAAAGACCCCGAGGGCAGAACTTCACAAACAAAATTCTTTCTCGTTGACGTAAGTAGAGGTGATGAAATATTTAAGGACATAATAGCTCCGCCAACTGTTGATATTTTAAACGGGCAAGTTTCGCGCGGAGGAAATCTAAAAGTTTTTGGTTATGCTTCTCCTGGCCATACCATTCGCATCTATTTAGATGATATACTAGTCAAAGAGGCGCTTGCAGGGCGCGGAGGTGTGTACTCGTTTGATATACCCACAGGAGTATTTGATTTTGGACAACACAAAGTCAGAGCAAAACAAATAAACCTTGACGGTGGCGTCGCGAGTGATTTCTCAACAGGAAGAACATTCATTGTGTCCAAACTTGCTATAGTAAAGGCAGACCTCTCTGGCGACGGAAAGATTGACATCAAAGACTGGAGCATCTTTCTCGCGCGCTGGGGCGCAAAGAATTCTCTGGGCAGGGCTGGCATCGACTTGAACGAGGACGGGAAAGTAGATATTGGAGATTTTAGTATATTTATCAAAACAATTAGAAAAAAATAATATGGCGCGGAGCATTAAAATTAGTTTCATTTTCGGGCTTGTAGCGTTTTTTGCAAACACAGCAGATGCCGCTTCCCTTTTCTTTACGCCCGGAACCGGCGAGTATGGCATTGGAAAAGAAATCGCCGTCGATCTTAAAATAGATAGCAGTGACACGGGTATCAATGCGGGGCAAGCGACTATACGCTACCCCAAGGATATTTTGGAAGTGAAGTCTATCGACAAAACAGACTCAGCTTTCAACTTCTGGCTTGAGGAACCGGCTTTTTCCAACGCAGACGGCGCAATCACGTTTTTAGGGGGTACCCCGTATGGTATTTCCGGCGCGTCTATTCAGGTTCTTCATATTATTTTTATTACTAAGACCGCCGGCACGGGAACGCTTTCTTTTGCAGATGCGGCAGTGACAGCATCGGACGCTAGTGGTACAAACGTTTTGTCCAAAACAGAGGAAGCGGCATTTACCGTTTCTCTTGCCACACTTCCGCCTATCATTACTCCGCCGACACAGATCAAGAGAGAGCCCGTAGCGCCAAGCGGACTTCCAATAAAGCCCATACTCAATGTTCCGCTCTACACGGACAGTGCAGAGTGGTACAACCACTCAAACATCTTTAACGCATCATGGGCTCTCCCGCGCGATATTTCCGATGTTGTCACAGCGCTCAACAAGCAACCGAGCTACACACCCGCAGAAAGCGAAGGGCTCTTTGACAACAAGATGTTTCAAGCACTCTCCGACGGAGTATGGTATCTCCACGTGCGGTTCAACAACGACATCGGATGGGGCACAACGAGCCATTATCGTATTGCCGTCGACACAAAACCACCGCTTCCGTTTGAGGTTACCTCAACAGAAAGCGAAGTGAGCGACAACCCAAATCCAATATTTAAATTTAAAGCGAGTGATGCGCTCTCGGGTCTTCGTGAATATCGCGTGCGAGCCGGTACCGAGAATTGGATTGTAATTCCTGCAAAAGATTTCAAGGGCTTATTCGCGCTCCCCATCGAAAACCCCGGCAAATACCATGTCACCGTCCAAGCAGTGGACAATGCGGGGAACAGCATCGAGAGCGGTATCGACCATGAGACACTCGCGATTGCATCGCCCACATTCACCTTCGTGACCGAAAAACTCTTTTCAGAAGAAGCGCAGGGGCTCTCCTTGAAAGGCACGGCACTCCCTTCTACAGAAATACTTCTCGCGCTCAAAAGCGGGAGCACTGTCATTGCGTCGAGCACTCTTCCGGTAAACGCGCAAGGAAACTGGGAATTCACTTTTAGCGACCCGCTTCGCAACGGAAGCTATATAGCAAGCATCCAAAACAGAGACGCTCGCGGAGCGCGCAGTCTCGTGGTTAATTCTCCGACAATACAGGTCACTGGCAAATACACAAATATCATCCTTGTCACGCTCATTGCGCTCGTTGGCGCGCTCGCTTTGGGAACATGGTATTACAAAAAACGCAACAAACAAATATCCCTCCGTGTCGGTGTCGCACAAAGTGATGCGTCGAAGGTATTCAAGATGATAGAAAATGATATAGAAAAATTAAACAGTGCGCGAAGCACCCCCACAACAGCCGACGACGAATTTCTCGCAAAGAAACTCTCGGAGAACGTAAAAAAGATGGGTGTCTATATTAAAGAAGAAATCGACCGCGCGGACGACTAAGGCGAACATGTCGCACAATTAACATGGAACGAAATACAGAAAGCGCCGATTGCCTTCGGCAATCGGCGTTCCTGTCAGTTGTCAATGGTCAAATGTTAAATGTTTTTCCCTTTGCAGGACACACATCTACAGCCGTATGGCTTTATATATTCATCTGTATATTCCTCGCCATAATCATAGTTGAGCTCCTCCCCTGCTTCAATGCGCTTGACCGCCTTCACAAACACACGACCTCCGATGATGTCAACTTCACAATTTGGTTTGCAAGAATGGTTTATATACCGCGCAGTGTTGGAGCGAGCGCTTCCATCGATCATCCTCGTTGCACTTGTTTCAAATAGATATTTATTCTCTGGGTAATCCTCGACTTCTTTTTTGCCGCTTATAATCTTTCCCACATATTCAATAATCCAGGTACCTCGTTTGATTGGTTCTGCGGCAAAAAGCCCGAGTCCCGCACTCGACTTCTTTACTTTATATTTTACATCTCCGATTTTTGGAATTGGCATAATTAAACTGCAGTGTACCAAAAGTCCAAAGTGAAGTAAACTACAAGAAATGGAAACCAAAAAAACAAAAAATGAGATCAGTTGCGATGTTGTTGTTGTTGGTGGCGGACCAGCAGGAATGATGGCGGCGATACATGCGGCAAAAACAGGCGTATCTGTCATTCTCATTGAAAAAAACAAAATGCTTGGGAAAAAACTGCTTATTACGGGGGGTGGGCGATGCAACATCACCAACGCGACGTTCGACAACCGCGTGCTTGCGCAAAAATACGGAAAGAAAGGCAAGTTCCTCCTCTCCCCATTTTCAAAATGGGGCGCGAAAGAAACGATTGATTTTTTTGAATCCCATGGAATACCTACCAAGGTCGAAGCCGAAAATCGCGTATTTCCCCAAAGTAACTCCGCACAAAGCGTGCTGGATGTTCTGGTAAGCGAGCTCAAAAACTCTGGGGTGAAAGTTCTTGCCGGCTCCCCTGTCGTCAAAATAAAATTATCAAAAAATATGCTATTGGATGTAGAGACCGAGGACACAGTTATTGCCGCAAAAGCATTTGTTCTCACCACAGGTGGCACCGCACGACCTGAAACAGGTTCGTCGGGGGACGGATTCAAGTGGCTCAAAAAATTTGGACATACTATTGGCACACCAAGTGTCGCTCTCGTACCAATCAAAACAAAAGAGGGGTGGTCGCACAAACTCCAAGGCTTGTCGCTCCAAAATGTGAAAGTTACGCTCATTGACGCAAAGGTGCGCTCAAATGCCATGGTTGGCAAAATCCTTTTTACTCACTTTGGGCTTTCTGGCCCACTCATTCTCAACATGAGCCAATCTATCGGCGAGGCACTCCGCGAGGGTACGGCGACCCTTGAGCTCGACCTCTTCCCCAGCCTAGACCAAACGATGCTCGACGAAAAACTTCGCGAACATCTCACAAAAGCCCAAAATAAAAAATGGGCAAACGCCCTCGCTGGGTTTGTGTCGCCCCTTCTTGCTCCGGTGCTTGTAGAACTTTCGGGCATTAACCCAACGCTACCAGTCAACAAAGTGGAACGTACTGCCCGCCTCGCTTTTGTAAGAAAACTCAAGGCGCTTATTCTTACACCAATAGGGTTGCTCTCAAAAGAAAAGGCTATCGCCTCATCTGGTGGCGTCGCACTCGAAGAAGTTGATTTCAAAACAATGCGCTCACAAAAAATAGGAAATCTTTATCTGGCAGGCGATATTCTCGACTTCAACCGCCCGTCAGGTGGTTTTAGTCTCCAAATATGCTGGTCGACAGGATTTGTTGCAGGCAAAAATGCGAGAGGCACAGAATAATAGGCAATCTGCACTGGCTATTTTCCCAGCTTGAATGTAAAATACAGGATAATACGTTCACAATCAAAAATCATGGCAGAGACAACAAACAATGCGAATAATGAGTTTTCCCATCCGAACGGCAAACACAGAGCGAGAAACACTCTTATTATTGTTGGTGTTATTCTCGTCGCATTTGGTATTGGCGGGTCACTCATCGCCTCACAAGGAATCAAAAAATTCTTCTGGGAAGCCCGCACAAAGTCGGAGATTAAAACAGTTATTGAATTGTATAGGGATTTAAATGAAACTGATATTGTTCACTGGCAAGAACGCGATGCACAGAGCCGCATAGAAACTTTTGGGCTGAAGATCAAGCAGTATCTTCCAAGCGTCGCTGCATTGAAAATTTTCACGCCTGACGGAACAATCGCATGGACTGATTTGCGAAACATTGAACCGGGGTACCACGAGCCAGGCATCGAAGCCGAGATCAATGAAGTCGCAGCCGCCGAACAAATGATAAAGGGTGCAAGTGAGGCAACAAAGAGAGAGCTCGACAAAGCAGATCTGCTTGAAGTTTGGACAGTAATAAAAAACGCACAAGGAGAACCAATCGGCTTTATTGAACTCTATTTTGATAGTACTGATATCACAACGTTTATCAAAAAAATCCAGTACTATATCTGGGGCACAATCACTTTTGTGCTCGTTATTATCATCGTTTTACTTCGTCTCACGTTCCGAAAACAAGACGATCTTATTGTTCATCAAGCTCATGAACTTTCCAATGTGATCGAAAAAACACCTATTGGAATTTACATAATCAACCAAAAAGGAACTATCACGACAATCAACAAAAAAATGCTTGAACTCCTTGATGAAAAAGACGCTCGAAAAATTATCGGGCAAGATATCTTCACGCTCTCTTCTGTTCAAAAACTGAACATCGAAGGGTTAATCCATGAAGCGCTGCTAGGCACTCCGTTCAAAAAGGAAACAACCTGCACCACCGATAACGGAAACAAGCTCTGTCAATATTACCAGGCTACCCCGCTTTTTGATAGTGAGGAAAAATCTGTTGAGCAAGTCCTTCTTACGGTCGAAGATATCACCAACCAAAAGAAACTTGAAATAGATCTTGTCTCAGAAGCCAAAGGGCTCGAATCGCTCGTTACCGAACGCACCAAGAATCTTGAAGAAAAAATTGCAGAACTTGAACAGTTCCAGCGCGTGACAGTGGATCGGGAAATACGCATGGCAGAACTAAAGCAACAAATCGAAAAAATGCGCATCAAGCTCGAGAAGTTAGGAGCTACCGCCGAGACAGCCTAGGACCGCTAAGCCTCATTTTCTTCAGATTAATGGCACAAAATCACGAACTCTGTAAACTCATTTTATGAATAACGGACACATTGATTTTGAAAAAGCGCTCAGGTTTGAAATTTCCCTTGTTGTTCTTTTTATTGCAACATTTGCACTCTACGTAGGAGGATTATTACCAGAAAAGTTTGAAGGACAAATCATTGGAATTGTTGGGTTTGTAGGAATATTTCCTGTAGCACAGAGTGCGTTTCGTTCTTTGCGTGAACAAAAAATAAATGTTGACCTTCTCGCGACAATCGCGCTTTTTTTCTCATTCATAAGCGCCGAGTGGGGCTCGATGCTTTTCATAAACCTCATGCTCGCTGGGGCACGAGTTCTTGACTTGTATACAAAAAGACGTGTTCGAATCTCGCTCGAGAGTCTCACAAAGTTAAAGCCCTCGAAGGCACGTATTCTTCGAGGAGCAGAGTCCTTAGAGGTTCCTCTTGCAGATGTACGAATCGGCGACCTCGTGGTTGTAAATCTCGGCGAGCAAATACCTGTTGATGGGTCAGTCTTCGAGGGTTCTGCGACAGTAAGCCAAGCATCCTTGACTGGTGAATCTGTGCCTGTGCTTCGGGAGCCAGGTTCGTCTGTGCTTTCTGCAACCGTTGTTGTTTCCGGAAATATTATCATTCGCACGGAACGCATCGGTGCTGAAACCACCTTCGAGCGAATGATAAACCTCATTGAGGCCTCTCATGACGCAAAAACAAGAATGAGAACGTTCGCTGAGCGTTTTTCAAGCTGGTACATCGGCATTATGCTTGTAGTTGCAGTAATTCTTTATTTAATAACAAAAAATACGCAACTCGTGCTGGCAGTTGTGCTTGTAGTGTGTGCGGATGACATTGCTATTGCTGTTCCCCTCGCATATATAATCGCGATAGGCACAGCAGCACGCCGTGGAATTATTGTAAAAAGCACCGATTTTCTGGAACTTGTGACAAAAATCACTACCCTTGTTGTAGACAAAACGGGAACACTAACGCTCGGCAAACTAGCAGTTGAAGATGTTCGGGCGTTTGGTGACACAACCACGGAGCAATTACTTGAGCTCTCTGGGATTATTTGTGCGCGTTCAAACCACCCAGTCTCAAAAGCAATAATGGAATATGCTAAGGAAAAGGGTTGCTCCTGCACACCGCTAGATCATTTTAAAGAAATCGAAGGTCGTGGCATCGTCGGGACTGATTTCAATGGCAAGGAAATAATAATTGGCAGACTTGAGTTTTTAAATGAACGAGAAATTAAACTTGAGCACGAAGCAAAAGTAGCAACAGATGGCTGGGTATCCAAGGGCTACAACATAACACTTATTGCTTTGAGTGGTAATGTGATTGGAATGTTCGCTCTCGCTGACAAGATGCGCGAAGGAGTAATTGACGCAATGAGTGTCCTCAAAAAAACCGGCGTTAAAGAAATTATAATGCTCACAGGTGACAATGAAGGAGTGGCAAAAAAAATTGCAGACCACCTTGGTATCGACAAATACTATTCAAAACTTCTTCCAGAACACAAAGTTTTCATTCTTAAAGATTATCTTGGAAAACAAGGAGGGGTGGTGGCAATGATAGGAGATGGGGTAAACGACGCCGCTGTGATAACCCGTGCCGATATTGGCATAGCAATGGGTGGCATCGGATCCGATGTCGCAATAGAATCAGCCGACATTGTTCTTATGCAAGATAATTTTGGAAAAATCCTCGAACTGCGCAGTATCGCCAGAAAAGTTTCTGCTGTAGTACGTGAAAACTTTATTATATGGGGTGTGGTAAACGGAGTAGGACTTTATTTGGTATTCGCCCATATCATAGGTCCGTCAGGCGCCGCCGCATACAATTTCCTCACCGACTTCCTCCCTATCGCAAACTCTCTTCGTCTTTTCCGTTATCGCCAAAACAATATATACTAAATGATATGAATTTTTCCCCGTATGCTCAAAGTAATACCGAAAAAATAACAAAACTTTTTTCTGTCAATCCAGCACAGGGACTTTTGTCTGCGGAAATTGAAGGTCGGCGGAAAGAATCAGGAATGAACATACTTGAGGAAAGTAAAATTAGCCCGCTAAAAATTTTCCTTCGTCAATTTAAGTCATCCTTTATTTATTTGCTTCTTTTTGCGACAGTACTCTCATTTTCTCTTGGACAAACCACTGAAGGTGTGATGATTCTTATATTTCTCTTTATTAATGCATCCCTTGGATTTTACCAAGAGTATCGTTCTGAACAAACAGTTCTGCTTCTCAAGCGCTATGTTACCACTCGCGTCAAAGTAAGACGAGACGGGAGAGTTTCGACTATAAACGCGAGAGAGCTCGTTTTGGGGGATATCGTAATTCTTGAGGCTGGCGACGGAGTACCGGCCGACATTCGCATTATTGAAGAAACAAACCTTGTGGTAAATGAGGAACCATTGACTGGTGAGTCCGTCTCAGTAGACAAAGAGAGCGCACCTCAAGCACACTCTGAAACGGAGCTCTATGAAGCTAAAAATATTTGCTTCTCTGGTACTACCGTTGTTTCTGGGCGCGCAGTGGGTATCGTATTCGCAACAGGCAATCGTACTATGATTGGTGGTATTGCAGAGCTCGCAGGTGGAGCGACACGCGTGAGTAGCTTTGAACAAGAACTCGGTAAATTCAGTCGCTTCATTTTATACCTTGTTATCGGCACACTCACATTTATCTTTGCGGTGAATATTCTCCTTAAAGGTTTCTCTGCAAATATCGTCGAGCTCGCTATTTTTTCTATTGCGCTTGCGGTATCAGTCGTTCCCGAGGCGCTTCCGCTTGTTATGACATTCTCACTCTCGCGAGGAGCACGACGTCTTGCAAAAGAGCATGTTGTTGTGAAGCGCCTATCCTCCATTGAGGACCTCGGCAGCATACAGATGCTCTGCACAGACAAAACGGGCACACTCACAGAAAACAAATTAACAGTCCACCAAACGTGCGGAAATGATGATAGGAGAACCATCATTGCGGGAGTTCTTGGAGGAAGCTATCTCGGCACAAAAGAGCGTGGTGGCACCCCCGACCCGTTTGATACAGCACTTTGGGAGGCACTTTCGCCTGAAGAACAATCTGTAGTCGATTCTCATATTCATCTGAATGATACGCCGTTTGACCCCATCCATAAAAAAAGCAGTGCTACTGTTAAGCACGGAGATGAAACAACGCTAATTGTTCGCGGAGCGCCCGAATCAATAATTAGCAGCTCAAAATTATCCGGCGAAGAGAGTTCAACTATTCTCAAGTGGGTTGCAGAAGAAGGTTTTGCGGGACGCCGCACTCTTGCAATCGCATCAAAAAAAATTATTAATACTGCTGACAATGACGATACAAATCTTACTTTTATTGGCTGTGTTTCCTTTATAGATCCAATCAAGGAAAGTGCGAAACAAGCGATTAAAGACGCACAGGCACTCGGGGTGAAAATCAAAATTTTGACCGGAGATAGTCGCGAGGTTGCAGGCGTGGTTGCACACGAAGTCGGACTCGCTAAAACTCCAGATGATGTCCTCACTGCCCGTGAATTTTTTGCTCTTCCGGATGGTGTGCGTGAATCTGCACTCGAACAAACAAACGTATTTGCTCGCGTATCGCCAGAAGAAAAATATCGCCTGATTGAACTTCTTCAAAAAAATTACCAAGTTGGTTTCCTTGGTGAGGGCATAAATGACGCTCCTGCGCTTAAAATTGCCAATGTTGCCATTGTTGTTGCGAGCGCATCTGACATCGCGCGCGAAGTCTCAGATATTATTCTTCTTGATAAAAGCCTCGCAGTGGTCATCGGGGGTATACGCGAAGGACGCGCAATTTTTGCAAATACAATCAAGTACATTAGGAGTTCTCTTTCGTCCAACTTCGGCAATTTTTATGCAGTTGCAATCTCTTCCCTATTTATCCCATTTCTGCCGATGCTTGCACTACAAATACTCCTTGTAAACCTCCTTTCCGACTTCCCCGCTATTGCTATCGCAACCGACACCGTGGATGATGCCGAACTTCGCGAGCCACGACAGTATAATGTTCGAAAATTAGTTGCAATGGGTACCGTTCTCGGTATCGTTTCAACTGTTTTTGATTTTATAATTTTTGCTTCGTTCTATAAGATAGGCCCCGAAGCGCTCCAGACCCACTGGTTCATTGAAAGTATTTTGACTGAACTCCTCTTCCTCTTCTCAATCCGCTCACGTTCATTCTTCTGGAAAACGAAAGCGCCTTCTGTTATTTTGGTTCTACTTTCAGCACTCGCGGCATCTGCAACATTAATCATTCCATTCACGAGCATTGGGCAGTCACTATTCCACTTTATCGCACCCACAGCGGCTTCACTGGGCTTTGTACTCGGTATTGTTGCTCTCTATTTTATCACTACTGAATTCGCTAAAATAGCCTACTATAAACTTTCCGCTCCTGCGAAATAATGGTATACTTAACACATGCAACTCTCTAAAAAACAAATCATCTGGGGTAGTATTATTATTGCAATTATTATTGCTGGCTATTTTATTGTCAGCAACAAAGAAGGTGCTGTTGTACCAAATACTACAACCATCAAACGCGGCGATGTCATCCAGGAGGTGAGTGTCACGGGTCGCGTTAAACCCACATCCACCGTTGACCTTGGTTTTGAAAAAAGCGGGCGTGTCGCCGGTGTCTATGTGCGCGTCGGAGAGCATATCAATGCAGGCAAAACTCTTGCCGAAGTTGAATCCTCGAGCGCCGAGGGAAGTCTTATGGAGGCCGAAGCGCGTCTCTCGGAGCTCAAACGCGGGTCGCGACCAGAAGAGCTTACTGTCAAAAAAGCCGAGCTCGCAAAATACACTCAAGACCTCGACAACGCATATAGCGGCATCACAGATATTTTTAACGATGCTTTTGCTAAAGCTGATGATGCGCTTCACACAAAGACAACTGGGATCTTTTCAGGTTTTAAAACTTCATCGTACAAATACACTTTTTCTATCTGCGACAGCAAGCAAGCCTTAAACAGCGAGTGGCTCCGCTATACGACCGAGATTGATTTCGATACATGGCGTACGGAAAACACAACACTCTCTATTACTTCTCCTAAAACAGAGCTCAGTGCCGCCCTTGGTCGCACAGGCAAACACCTTGAGGGAGTGCTCGCATTCCTTGAATCGGTCGGTCGCACACTTTCTCTCGACTGCACCATCACAAACAGCAGTCTTGATACATATCGCACAAACATCAACACCGCTCGCACAAACATCACTGCTGCCCTATCGAGCGTAAACACCAAACAACAATCAATCGCAGCTCTTGCGCTCACTGTCGCAAAAGTTGAGGACGAACTCTCCCTCCTTGAAGCAGGTACTGCGAATGAGGTTGTCACTGCACAGGAAGCGCGAGTTCTTTCTGCACGCGGTGAACTTGCAAAATACCGCATTTTTGCGCCAATCTCCGGAGTAATTACCAAAGCTGATATAGAAAACGGTGAAGGTGCTACTGTTGGAAGGACGGTATTTTCAATCATTTCTGATACCTCATTCGAAATCGAAGCGTACATTCCAGAGGCGGATATAGCAAAAATAAAAATCAATGACTCTGCGCGAGTTACACTTGATGCTTACGGATCGGATGTACTATTTGAAGCGCGCGTAACAATGATTGACCCCGCAGAGACAATTATAGACAATGTTCCCACATATAAAACGACGCTTCATTTCGCCAAAAATGATCCTCGCATTAAATCCGGGATGACTGCGAATATCGACATCAGCACTTCTTCGCGCACAAATGCTCTTTTTATCCCTGAGCGCTCGATTATCACACGAAATGGTGAGAAATTTATCCGCACCGTGACTCCCGACAGCACAACAACCGATGTCCGCGTAACAGTAGGCCTCAAAGGCTCCGATGGGTCAATCGAAATCCTCTCTGGCGCAACAGAAGGATCCACCATCATCATGGCGCCAAAGGACTAGGGAATGTTGGTCTCGCGCCCGTTATAAATTCAATATTCCAAATTCTACCCATTTATGCCACTCATTGAAGTCAGGAACCTTACAAAGGTATACGTGAATGACGAAATAGAAACGCCTGTTCTTCATGGTGTTTCATTTGGGATTGAGCGAGGCGAGTTCGTTGCTATTATGGGTCCATCTGGCTCTGGCAAGTCCACCTTACTCCACGTTCTTGGCTTTCTTGACGGATACACTAACGGCTCGTATCGCTTTGAAGACAAAGAAGCAAGTACATACGAGGGTGATGCAATGTCGCATATTCGTAACAAAAAACTTGGTTTTATCTTTCAGTCATTCAACCTTCTCGCACACGCAAGCGTTTTTGAAAACGTTAAACTCCCACTTTTTTATTCAGACATTCCAGAATCAGAATGGACCAAACTAGTAACCGATGCGATAGAAACTGTTGGGCTCACGCATCGTACAGATTTTGACGTCACCCGCCTTTCTGGTGGTGAAAAACAGCGTGTTGCTATAGCTCGAGCACTAGTGTGTAGCCCTGAAGTTATTTTTGCAGATGAACCAACAGGCAATCTGGACTCAAAGTCTGGTGGTGGAGTGATGCAGACTCTCCAGGACCTCAACGAGAAACACGGGCACACAATAATACTTATCACTCACGAAACCTACACTGCCGAACACGCGCGACGTATCATCCGCATCAAAGATGGTCTGATCGAAAGCGATACAGAGGTTGTAGCCCGCCGACACACAACTGCTGGAATGCTCATGAAATAACACAATGAAACTTAAACACAGTCTAAAAACTGCATATACAGGACTTGAGCAAAATCGCGCGCGGTCTTTCCTCACCATACTCGGTATTGTCATTGGTGTTGCCGCAATCATTCTAGTAATGTCACTTGGTCAAGGCGCTCAAGCGCTTATTCTAGACCAGGTAAAAGGTATGGGCACTCGTACGATTATTGTTGGTGGTGGTCGAGAACCAAAAGGTCCATCCGATGCGGGGCAGATTTTTAATGATTCACTCAAAAAGCGTGACTTAGATTTTCTTGAACGTCGAGAAAATACCCCAAGCGTAAAATTTGTTATGCCTCTTATTTTTGGAGCAGCAGGTGCCTCCTATCAAAGCGATACTTACAATCTCACTATTTTTGGTGCATCCCCTCTTATGGAAAAAATCTTTGACATGCCTTTCAAAACTGGTGGGATGTTTACAGAAGAGGACATCCGCGCGCGAGCTAAATATGTAATAATTGGCAACAAAGTAAAAACTCAACTTTTTGGCGCTGATGACGCGATTGGACAAGTAATAAAAATGAAGGGTTACAACTTCCGTGTTATTGGAGTTCTTACGGAACAAGGACAGAGCGCATTTAACTTTGATGAAGCTGCCATCATTCCCTACACCACTGCCCAGGACTACGTTCTTGGTATTAAATATTTTAACAGGTTTGTCATTGAAGCACAGAGTGATGAGCTGGTTAATAGCGCGTCAGATGAGGTTGCGCTTACTCTACGCGAGTCGCACAATATCACTGATCCGGCTAAAGATGATTTCTTTGTAATAACACAGGTCAGCCTCGCAAATAGCCTTTCTTCTATCACATCGGTCCTTACGATATTTCTTGCCGCCGTTGCCGCGATATCGCTCATTGTTGGCGGTATCGGTATCATGAATATAATGCTCGTTTCGGTCACCGAGCGCACCAAGGAGATTGGTCTCCGTAAAGCGCTCGGAGCCACCTACAAGGACATTCTCACCCAATTCCTCCTTGAAGCCGTCATGCTCACCGGCATGGGCGGTCTCGTCGGAATTCTCTTGGGCGCTTTTCTCTCGTGGGCGATATCTGCAGGAATCACACAATTTACAAGTATCGCGTGGACATTTAGCTTTCCTGTTTCCGCGGCACTTCTCGGTCTCGGCGTCTCAGGCGCAATAGGACTTATTTTTGGGCTCTATCCAGCTCGCACCGCCGCTCGCAAGAGCCCCATCGACGCCCTCCGTTATGAGTAATTTTGGAATATAGGACCCATACCGCAGAAACCGGAAGGTAATACTTTGAATTCGCTCTGCTCATGCAGAAGCGTTGCTGAATCTGGTGATTCAGCATTTGGTGATTTGTCTATATCGCTAATAAATTTTTTGCGATGAATATAGACCCCTGCGGCAGAGACCGCAGGGTAATACTTGGAACTCGCTTCGCTCATGCAGAAGCGTGGCAGAGACCACGCGGTATTGACCTATATTAGCTCCTCGGCTCAGGAACGAAAAAGATTACTTTTCTTTTTGTCTTCGTCCAAGACGCGAACTTGCTAGTTCGTCTACGTCGCTAATAATCCTTCGTTTATGAGCGATATTTAACTGTATTAGTTGGTGACTTCACTCCACGTTGTGCTTGTTATGTCTCCATCGGTACCTAGAGCAACGACTACCTGTAAAGTACGTGTACTTGATTTCATTATCCCCTTTGCGGTGACTGTTTTTGCGGTGTCATTACCCGTCACGCTCATTTTTGCACAATCGTTACCGAGACTGCACCCGTTAGTACTAAAATCTACGGTATAGCAGTCAGTCGTTGCGCAAGTGTAACCCTTGTTACGCGCAATTCGTATTAGTGCATCGCGAGTACCAGACTCCGCATAAAAAAGCGCTTTGTTAGATTGTATATTTCCTTGTGATACAAATGATTCTGTCAGAGAAACTGCGGTAATACCCACTGCAACCACGAGCGACATGACACCAAGCATAATCACAGTAGGAAGCGTTGCGATACCGCTGGAAGAACATTTGATATACGACTTTTGGCATGCGCCCTTTTTGTTTGGCATTTTATTAAATGTTAATTGTTTATCGTCTACCTAAAAGTAATTGTCGTACGCAGACTATCCGAGTATGACCAATCAGTGCTTAAGGAATTATAGCGCATCGTCATCGCGACTTGCATAGAAGTCGTTGTGGCATCCAATAAGGAATTATAATTTTCGAGTCGCGTAAAGGTGGGGACTTCAACAAGAACTGAATTACCTGTTGTCGTAGCAACTACGCCATTCTCAATACGTCGTAGCGCACCCCCCAACACATCATAAACGACGGGGACTCCAGATACGGTAACACTTAGTGAACTTGAAGGAGTCCCAAGAGTTGGAGCGGAAACAGCAGAAGCATTTTTTACGTCCTGCTTGATTCGCTCAATTGCAAAGCGAATCGCACTATTCACTTCGCTCCGCGCTTCTGCTTGCCCTCGCCCCTTTGATAGGGAGATAAATGCATCGGAGATGATTACCATGAGTCCCGAAAGTATGGCAATATAGAGCAGAAGCTCAAGCAAGCTCATTCCGCGCTGGCATACTTTGTTTTTTGGAGAAAAAATTTTCATCTAATGGAAATGACGCTTGTTATTATTTGTCCGCTATCAAGCACCGCCTTGAGCTGCCAAGAACCTGGCGACATCGTACTCGTGGAGAGATTAAAAAGGTAGTGCTGTCCGCTTGTATCATAGCGGAATTGATTTCCCGTATCTGCCACTGAGGTCGAAAGGGGTATTTCATCATTCCCAACCACGCTATCACTTATTTTTGCAACATAGAGGTATGCAAAAACCGAAGGTACCGCGTTATTATTCACATCACGCACTCCAAATTTCACCGGCAATGTTCTTCCTTGGTTGTACACACCGCTTCCATCAGATTTAATAGGTGAAAGAAAGCCATTTGTTGCGTAGAGAACATTGAATGTACTGGTAGTAGTAGCGGTGTTGCCTTCATTATCCATCGCGACCAGTTCCAGCATATTTACTCCTGGCTTGACCATGGTTACCTGTTGTCCATTTATAACTGGATTCTCATTCAAGGTAGCGTTTAGAATTGCAATACCCGAGACATCGGTTGCATAGAATTGCGCCGTAGTGGTTGCGTTGAGGAGGTATTCACCTGAGGGGTAAACGACTGAGATTGCGGGTGGGTCGATTTCAGTAAGACTGCTGTCGCTCTGAATAACGCGGTCAACAACACCATCTCCGTTGGTATCAATGCCTACGGTCACCCCACGCTCTCCACGGTCAAGCGCATCCCAATCAATAAAATATTCGTGGATTTCACCCGGGGTGGCGGGGATGTTTGTGGCATAAAAAGTCCGTAAAATATCATTCTGTGTGAATTCAACTCGGAAACCGTATGTTCCTATTCCCGTTCCGATTACACGATATGTATACGGATTATGAGGGAAGAATATTACCCCTCCGTCTGCATCACGGTCATACCGTGAGAAAGGAATTTCTTCTCTGATTACGGAAGTTCCGTCAAAACCTGTAGCTCGCCCAAGTGAATCAATCACCTCAATTTCAACAGGACTAAACTTCTTGAACTCAATTCGGTTTGCATTTGCAAGCTTCAATTTTTCAATAAGTTGATCATTGTTTGCATAGTCAATCCCTGGGAAATATATCGACAAATCGCGCAAAGAATTCGAGATTTGTTTCAGGTAGTTACCCGTCAATACTTTTCCATTGTATCCCCATGTGGCAAGAACGCGTTCAATATCTTGGCAGCTATATACCAATGTCCCAATCGTTAGCTGTGCATCAGGACATTTCCTGCGATACTTCTCTTGCAGTGTACGAAAACCGTCTTTGATGTTTGCATAAATCCCCTGCAAAGCATTTGAGTAGTACTTACTTGTGGGAAAATTCGTCCGGCAATCCCCTGTTTTGGGATAATTTTTAAGAGCACTTCCCAAGCCCTTGAATCCCTCACTGGTGATTTGCATAATACCAATTCCGCCGTCTTGCGCACTGGAACAAATTTCGTTATCAAGTGTGCCTGCCGACTCGTGTCCTGCAATAGCAAGCACAAGTTCTTTAGGGTATGAAGCTCCTTGAATAAATCTTTGGAAATTATTTAAACTATCATGTCCGCCACCTCCGCCATAGAGAGAGCTTGAAGTTGCTGTCGCAGTGTAGTAAGTATCTACTGCCTGTAGGATTACGGGGGTACGGGCTTCCTTTGTTTGATATGGCATGGTGGTTGCTTTTGCATCAAGAGTTGATTGAGCATTTGCGTCATACGGAAGATATATTGTTCCCGTGCTTATCTCTCTAGCCACCATCCAGCCAATGGCACCATCAGTCACATCAACCACTCCGTACCATTGGTACCCGTCGAGTTCGATAGTTTGCCCCGTAACAGTATCAGTCGTCGTTGCGACTTTGAGCACCCAGTCGGCGGGGACAGTTTTTATAACATCACTTGCCGGTTTGTCAGTTTGTGTTCCCGTTATTTTTGTTCCCGCTGTTTGACGGAGTTTAAAAACTCCGCCGGAATGATTAACTTGAGAAAAAAATTGAGGTAGTTGGGGACCCCCGATTGCTATTTTACTCACGGTGTTGGAATATTGGTTTGCCACCCAGACAGAGTTCGTAACATTGTCGAAGGCGATGCCATTAGGATAATTCCCGACTGAATAATCAACCTTTGTACCGGTAAATATGTCTATCTTGCTTACGGATCTGGAAAAATAGTTTGTCACCCAGATAGAGTTCGTAACATTATCGAAGGCGATGCCAATAGGATATGCTCCGACTGAATAATCAACCTTTGTACCGGTAAATATGTCTATCTTGCTTACGGTACCAGAGCCAACATTTGCAACCCAGACAGAATTAGTAACGCTATCGAAAGCAAGGCGATATGGCGACAGCCCAACAGGATAATCAACTCTTGAGCCACTAAATATGTCTACCTTGCTTACGGTACCAGAGCCAACATTTGCAACCCAGACAGAGTTCGTAACATTATCGAAGGCGACACCAGCAGAATCAACCCCGACTGAATAATCAACCTTTGTACCGGTAAATATGTCTATCTTGCTTACGGTATAATTGTTTGCCACCCAGACAGAGTTCGTAACATTATCGAAGGCGACACCAGCAGGATACATTCCTATAGGATAATCAACTCTCGCACCGGTAACAATATTTATTTTACTTACGGATCTGGAAAAATAGTTTGTCACCCAGATAGAGTTCGTAACACTGTCGAAGGCGATGCCATTATTCGACACCCCAACTGAATAATCAACCTTTGTACCGGTAAATATGTCTATCTTGCTTACGGTATAGGACTGACTCCCAACCCAAATAGAGTTGGTAATATTGTCAAAGGCAACCACTGTTGGATACGATCCGACAGCATAATCAGTTCTGGTGCCTGCTGGCGAATTCACAACTTGCGCGAAGGCAATATCGACAAAAGAAAAAAACGAAAAAAGGAGAATTATAGAACCTATGGTCCTTATTAAAGAAACTTTAGAAAATCGTGATATCAAATTTTGGGACATATTTTATTAAATTAGACACATTACGACATACCATTTCACATAAAACCCCTATGATGCATAGTTTACCACAATGCGAGTAATGGTGGGGGTAACTGTTCCTGGTGTTGTGCAGTCTCCCGAGCAAAGTTTTACCTTATACCGATAGTATCTTTGATTATTATGATACGTTGATGAGCATTTCAGCTCAACTGGTTGATCTTGATTTACGGTATCATACCAAAAAACACTACCGCAACTCACTCCGTCTGAACCGATATAACTCCATGATCCTAAATCATTACAAGCTGGGGCATTTGTTTTTCCATTCGCGCAATCTGATGTAGCAAACTGAAATTTAACCTTTGTTCCAACGGGAAACGTTCCTTTCCACATTATTGAATTATATCCTCCACCGTCACCCGCTGTTGCCCAAAACGAATTCGAATCAAAAACGGAAGATGTAACAATTCCTGATGTATTTTTGTTTGCGACACCGCCCACAGCTGTGCCGCAGATCTTATTAGAATACGCTGTTGAACCGCCTACGTGGGCATTCGTTAATAAAGAAGAAATGGAGGCAATGATTGCATCATACCCGGTGCAATTGTTTGCTTGATACGCTACCGAAACAGTGCCCCCTGACGGTACGGACATACAGGCATTATTGGCGCTTGAGTAATTCGATTGATCATTTCTTTCTGCATGTGCGTTCGTCAGTCCAGACAATTTCAATACAACCGCAGAAGGTGCGGTGCATGAGTTACCAAGACCAGTAACTCCTGAACAGCAGATGACATTCCCTGTATAGTTTCCGTTTGATTGGCTGGGCAATTCCGCATGAGCATTTGTTGCGCCCGACATTCTGAGTATCGTCGTTCCACCACTGCTTGTACAAGCAGCCGCAGTGCTAACTGAGCAGGAAAGTGTTCCTGATGGTGGCGCTGCAACAGTAGCCTTGTAGGTGGCAATTAGGTCAATTGAGTCATTCGCCCCACTCAATGTGCCGGTAGCGTTATAGGTGCCGATACTAGAAACAATCTGATACTCAGTAAAGATTGTCATATTGGAAGAAGCCGCAGAACCACTAGTACCCGCGCTAGGTAATGCAGTAAAGATTCCACCTGCGGTAAATGTAGTTGTGGGAGGGGCTTCACTGGTAAAAGACCCAAAGAGCAATTCATCTGCCTGCGCAGTCGAGGCAGTGGCAGTGGAATCAAGGGCAGTAGTAAGACTATATGTTTTTGCTGTCTGATCGAGGGCACTAGCAGTCAATAACCCAGAAAATTCAGTTGCACTCATGGCACTCGCATTAAGACTTGTGTGTGTAACGGTAATTGTATCCCCGCTCACTAGCGCGGTAGTAATAGGTGCTGAACAAATAGAGCCTTGTTTCGAGTTATTGTAATTATACTCAACATCAGTGGTATAAGTGTTCCCTTTTGAATCAGAACATACAGGAATAAGCGGTGGAGGATTAGCCGAACTGTAGTCCGAAGCAATGCCAATGATTACCGTATTGCCGGAAGCGACCCCTCCGGCTGGTACAGTAATCTGTAATTGCGTATGTGCGCCTTTTTGAGCTACGGCACCGATATTTTGAACTAAAGCGATCGCTGCATGGGCTTGGTTAACATCAATACAAAAAACAAATAAAATTGTTAGAATTGATCCTCGAAGGATTCTTTTACTTAAAAATTTAGTTGCAAAAAGACTCATTTTTAATTACTTCATTGCTCAAGGGGAATCAAGCAAATTTTATGATACCACCGCCCAAAATCACTATCTTTTTAATAAGCACTATATTTACACCAACTTCCTTCTTTTATAACGATACCATTTGATGTCGCTGTCTCTGGCTTAAATCTCATCTGGAGTGTCCCAGCGTTTGCGCCATTACTCCAAAAACCAGAAAATCGAGCACTGTTGTTTGTCGTAGCAACTGATGCTGTGGTAACAGCACCGGTATCATCACCTACAATGGTTGTTCCTCCAACCGTCGCAGTGGTAATACCAGAAACCATTTGCGCGCTGGTGATGAGCGGTGACGATGGTCCAGTCCATCCAACACCGAGTCCTCTGGTGGTAGCACTAGCATCATATAGGATATAACATTCAATATCGTACCGTGTATTTGCACTAATCGCCCAAGAAAGACCTGTTATGTTCTGATAGGCAGTCGAGGCTGTGCTCCCGACATCGGCAGTAGTAACCACATAGGTCGCGCCACCTCCTGCGGAAGTCTGATCAGTCCCACAAGAAAAAAGGTTTGTGGTACTGTCGTAAAGAAGCTTTGCATTTGTGCCAGAACAGCTCGACGGTAATGAGCGAGCCGTGTATGCCGAAGTAGAGTCCCCAACCAACACCGCATCAGAGACAGAAGCAGTGAGACCGGTTCCTCCTTGCGCAACCGTAACGGCACTATTGCTTGTCAAAACTGACGCAGCTGCGTCAGGAAAGGTAAATGTTCTTTCTGTTGTAGGTCCAGTCACAGAAAAGAACGCTGAACCAGTACCACCATTTGCAACAGGAAGAATACCTGTCACTTGTGCTGTCAAATCAACAAGGACATCTCCAACCTCTGACCATGTGTGTCCGGGGTTTGGCGCAACCGCATTAACAACCGTGATTACAGAAAATGCAACACCAAGGAGAAGCAGGGCTGTTAATGTTTTGTTTGGTGTAAATTTGGGGAATTTTTTCATATTAAAATTATGTGGCGACTGCTTAATTGTTTCTTATATTTTACCTTGTATCAATAATGAGGGCAAGCATTTATATCAACTTGAGCGTGCCTGTTGAAGTAGATACTGTGGCATCAATGGTATCGTAGGTTGTCGTACCGCACGATTGAACCGAATCCCCCGACAAACCATTCCCCACCCATCCCGACTGACTGCACACCATATTTCTCCATCGGAAAAAATATTCGGAAATTGCAACGGGGTCGGCGTTCGGCCATGAGACGGTTACGGTCGCTTTTTGAGTTGAAGGATCATCGATGTAATCTGTGGCGAGCGGTGTGCAGGTGGTACTACTTGCAATGGAACGGGTTGAATCACTACATCGATTCACATTTTCTATAATTACATAGAGTGTGTATGTTACACCGTTAAGAACAACCGTTTGGCTCCCCGTTCCCAATGTCCATTTCCCCACAGGCACAGTCGAAGTGGCGTAGTACTGCGACCCCTTTGTAAGACCGTAAATATTCTGCCACTTTTCTTCAGTAGTTCCGCGCACCGCTTCAAGCCCTTCGTTTGCAAGACCAAGCGCCACATCGCGCTCGCTCGACACTTTGTTGCTTTGCAAACTCACAAACACTGCCTCACTTCCCGTAGATAGGATAACGGCAAGCAGAGCGATCACAATAAGAAGCTCAAGAAGGAGGGACCCGCGGTTGTACTTTAGGATATTAAATTTTAGATTGTGTCTCATGTTTAATATATTGTTCCGATGCTTGAGATTGTTGTTGTTGCGGTTGCTCCCTCTTGAGTGATACTTGTCGTAGTTGCCGCAGGTATGGTGCCAGAAATTTTATTGAAGATGACGTCTTTGTATCCTGATGCAGGGTCAGAAAATCTGATGCCGGACGATAAGGTGGTGGTGGCCGTAGTGGTAGAGTTTGTGCCGTCTGTTGAAAATGTTATGTAATAATCTCCGCTGGTATTTTTTACAAAACGCACGCCCCATTTATATCCGCTCTCGCCTATCATTGATTTCGCACGCATTTGTTGCAAATCGCTCACAATCATTTTTGAAGCAGATTGAATTTCCATATTTTTGACAACACCACGATAGAACCCAGATCCGGTAACTGCGAGCACTGCCATGATTGCTATCACGATGAGGAGCTCTAAAAGCGAAAATCCGCGCGAAGTATGCATATTTTAAGTAAAATGACCTACTAATTGATAAATCGGCAGAATAATAGAGAATGCGATAGATCCGACAAGGAGTCCCATAATAAGAAGCAGTGCCGGTTCGAGGATAGCGGTTAAGTCTTTGAGCTTGTTATCAACATCTTCCTCGTAAAAATCAGAGAAAGTGACTAGAATTTCTGACAACGAACCCGTGCGCTCCCCCACTGTTACCAAACTTAAAAGTAAGCGCGGGAAGAGTTTCGGAAATTTTGCAAGAGCGTCAGAAATAGAGAGGCCGTTTTTAATGTCTTCAATCACAGCAGTAATTGCCATTTCATACTTTTGATTACCAATAGATTGAGCGGCAGATTCAAGCGATGAGACCGCGGAAAGCCCGCCTGCCATCAAATTTCCTAAAGTACGAGAAAATCGAACAAGGGCAACTTTTCTTACGAGATCGTCCGCTACGGGGATCCGTGAAATGATCAAGAAAAAAAACTTCTTCCCCATGCGAGTCGTACGAAAATAAAGAAAAAACCAGATAACAAAAACAAGTGCGGCAGCATCAAGCATGAAGCTGTAGGTAAGCATACTGGAAAGTCCAAGAAAAAACTTGGTAACCCACGGGAGGTCCACACCGCTCGATGCAAATGCCTTGGTGAGACGCGGGAGCACAAAAATAAGTAAAAGTGACACGACCCCAACAGAAGCGATGAGAAGAATGACGGGGTAAGTCAATGCAGATTTGACCTTTGCACGAAGCGCATATTCCTTTGAAAGATACTGCGAGAGCTCGGCAAGAGTGCGGTCCAGCTGCCCAGATGCCTCTCCGGCACGGAGCATTCCAAGAAAAACAGGGGGGAATGAATTTGCATAATTTCCAAAACCTAATGAAAGGGGTTGGCCATTTTTTACCAATGCTTGAACCTCCTGAAGGGTGTTCTTCATAATCTTTTTTTCAGTATCGGCAATTAAAATATCAAGCGCTTCTACGATAGAGAGGCCCGCCTTTATGGTCGCTGAGAGGTTGCGCGTCAAAAACAAAATATCAACCGGAGTAATTTTTTCAAAAAGCGAAAATGAAAGATCAAGCACGCCCTTGCTGGCGCGGAGAGCCTCCACAGAGATGGGGTTTAAATCGCGACGAAGCAAGTAGTCGACAACTTCTTCGCGAGTACTTGCTTCGTACTCCCCTCGCACAATTGCCCCGTCGCGATTATACCCTTCATAAATAAAAATCATAATGAAAAGACAATTAACATTTGACAATTAACATTTGACGGGGATTTTATAATCATTTTATTGGTGATTTTAACAAACTCTTACGAAAGGCTGTGAGTTGATTTGCGAGAACCTCCGCTCCACTCAAACAATCCTTATGTTCCGTAATTGTAAAGTACTCACTATCTAACGCAATGTCGCAACATGCAACAACCTCATTAAGAGAAGTATGCGACATATTTAGAAAATGTGCAAAGTCCTTATCTGTCATACGGTCCGACCCCTCGGCGATATTAAGAATGATGGAATCAAGCGCTCGAGATATTTGAGCGAGCAACGAAAACTGCTCCGTGTATGGAAACTTTTTCTTTGTTAATATTTTTACATTATGCACAAAAATACGAGCATCGCCATACACGGGAAATTGCCTAAATCTAAATTTTTTGTTCTGTGTTTGCATCTTAGTCAAATGTCACTGGTCAATTGTCAAATGTTCCCCAATTCTACTCGTTCACTACACGGAGGATTTCTTCGATTGTGGTAACGCCACGCTCGACCTTATCCAAGCCATCCTGGAACATCGTGGTCATGCCGTCTTCGATGGCTTTTTTGCGAACTTCGCCTACTGTTGCCTCGCGCAGAATGAGCTCGCGAATAGCGTCTGTAATACGGAAAAATTCATAAATGCCAATTTGTCCTTGAAACCCAGAGTTACCACAGACTCTGCACCCACGACCGCGATAGAGAGTGCTGGAGATAGCGCCCGTTGTGTGCCCCGAGAGCTCCATTTGTGCCTTAATGAGGCGTATAATTTCGGGGCTGGCGGGATATGATTCGGTGCATGAGGCACATATACGGCGCACAAGGCGTTGTGCAATAACAAGATTCACTGTCGAAGAAAGAAGGAACGCCGGCGCACCCATGTCTAGGAGGCGCGGGAGTGCCGAGGGAGCATCGTTTGTATGAAGTGACGACAACACGAGATGACCCGTGAGTGCCGCGTGGATGGCAATCTCGACGGTTTCGTTATCGCGGATTTCACCAATCATGATAATGTCAGGATTTTGGCGGAGAAGTGCGCGGAGGCCGTTTGCAAAAGTGACCCCTGATTTTATATTCACCTGCGTTTGATTTACGCGCGGAAATTCATACTCAACGGGATCTTCGATCGTAGTAATGTTGACTGATGGCGTGTTGAGAATTTGAAGTATCGCGTAGAGTGTCGTTGTTTTACCGTGTCCAGTAGGTCCAGTCACCAGTATCATGCCGTGTGGCTTTTTTATCTCATTAAAAAGAATTGAAACGCCTTCATCAGAAACCCCTAGATCCTTAAGCGTAAGCGGACGCGCAGCGCCTTTTAGGATACGCATTTCAACCTTCTCTCCACTGAACACCGGCATAATATTCACGCGCACATCAATAGCCCCGCCATCCTCCATGTCAAAATGGAAACGGCCGTCTTGGGGCACACGATGCTCGTCAATCTGCATGCCAGCGAGAATTTTTACACGCGCGACGAGGATGGGGTCGATTGCTTTGGGTAGGCTTACAATCTCTTGCATAATACCGTCAATGCGAAAGCGCACAAGAAGCTCTTTTTCAAGAGGTTCAAAGTGTATATCAGAAGCATTCAGGCTCGCTGCGTGATCGATAACGTTATCAAGGATGGTGACAATAGGAACCGCTGTGGCGCTTTTTGCAACGTCTGCTTCACCAGTAATTGCGAGTGATTGTTCAACATTTTCTGAAATTATCTGATCGAAATTAATGCCAACCTTTTTTTTGTATTGTTTAAGTCCATAACGAAGACTTGGGAGTGTAGTCAGATAAACATCTACCCACATATCAAGTTTCGCGCGTACATACTCAATGGTGTCGTAGTCAAATGGGTCAAGCATTGCGAGCTTTGCGCGGCCTTGCTCTTTGTCGTATGCAAACAAAACTATGTTCTTTGATTTTGCGTAAACTTCAGGAATGAGCTCGAGCACATCGGGGCTGATAGCCTCTGCTTCTTTTTTGAGATTTACTATTGGAGCGCCGTAATAAGGACTGAGAAGCTCAGTAAAATAATCTTCAGGGATCTTCCCCCTGCCAATGAGGACATTTGAGATAGATTGCCCCGAGCGACGGGCCTCTTCTGCGGCAATAACAAAATCTTCATCGCTCACCAGTCCCGAGTCGAGTACAATCTCTTTCAATTTCTCTTTTGTGATGTGCATTATTTTATTAGTATACCACGCAGTTAGAAAAAAATAACACCAACTGTGTACTAACTCAGTTGAAGCCAGGCTTCAACAATGGTACTAAAGCTTAAGAAGTAGATATAGATTGAGGGAAGTAAGGATTGGAATCGCAAAAAATAATGCAAACGGTGCCGCGATGAGAAATGACGCGGGCAGACTGACGTTGTTGAAGCCTGGCTTCAACAACGTCAGCAGGGCGAAGAAAACTGCAAGAGCAAAACTTAGTGGAACGAGAACCATTGCCCCTGGCCAGCCCGCAATTAAAAAAGCCAGGGCGATTATAGCAATGCCCCCCTCCTGAAAAAGTGCGGGACGATACTGTGCGTACAGCTTAAAAAACAAAACAAATAATCCCGTAATGAAAAATAGCGCGACGGTGCTCATAAAAAAATGCTGAAACGAATAGAAAGCGAAGTATCCATGAGTACCACTGAATGCAGGTCGCATCCACTCGAGTAATGACGGAAATGGAACCTCAAGGGGAAGGGTAGACGAAAGAAATATTTTTGTAAATTCACTTTTTCCCCAGACAACATACTGCCCCCATGTGGCAAAAATACCATACAAAAGGTGCAGTGAGACTGCGCCTAGCACGAGCCATTTATAAGGAATACTTTTTAGCAAAAGTGGGCGAATAAAACGCACAACAACAAACATAAAAAAGATACCCCAAACAGTGAGGGCAATCGCATTAAAATTAGCTAATAGAAAATTGAGGGACATAAGAGCTATCCTAACAAAAAAACACCCAGCCTGTCTAGACAGGCTGGGTGTTTTTAAGAAACTAACCTAAACTAGAATAATGCACCCGTAAGTGGTAAAAGATTCAAACTGTTACCAGATTCATACTTATCAGTATTGTCGCCGCCATCATTTGCCATTTTAGCGTCATCAACAGTGTAAGCATTACTTTCAAGCACTGCGTTCATTTCAAAGACGTATGCTGGCTTTCCCGCTCCAACACCCGCAGTAGTACCATTTTGACATCCGTAACGATACACGAGATCAGAAGCAGTTGCAGTAGTTCCTATAGTGTTTATTGGGTCTACAGGGAAACTCGAAATTGGAGTTCCTCCCGTCAATGCTTTAAGATTTACGGGGATCCAGCCAGTGCCATCAACCTTTCCTGCTGCTGCACCCGCAGGAGAACCTGACGTGCTAACCCATGGTGTAAACGCAGAATCCGAACCTGCGGTGAGTGTCCCACCGAGTGTTGGGGTCACGTTGGCACTGTATTTGATTTTAGGAGCCGCGTTTGACGAGGTAACCCCTGCTGCAGTTGTCGATGTTGTACAAATTGCTCCAAAATTGTCGAGACTTGGTGTAGAAGATGCGGTAAGCATAATACCAAGCGCAGTCTTAACAGACTTCAAGTCCGAGATACGTTGCGCATCGCGCGCTTTCTTGAGAGTCTCTGCTGGGTTCAACATGAACACGAGAGCAATAGAAAGGATGGCAATGATTGCGATTACAATCAGGAGCTCAAGGAGAGTGAAGCCGCCCTCGCGCTTCACATCCATTTTTTTCAAATTAGTAAGTGAGATCATAGTGATAAAGTTATTTAATAATTACTATTAGAAGTCTGTTCCTGCATCAAGAATCTTGAGGTTTGTACCTACTTCATAGAAGCTTGCATTGTTACCGCCATCAGAAGCACGTTTGTCGTCTGCTCCTGTTGTGTAAGCGGAACTCTCAAGTATAGCATTCATCTCAAACGTAAGAGGGGTCGCTGAACATGCGTAACGGTAGAAGTAGCTTGCTGGTGAAATACCAGTAGCATAACCGTCAGTAGTACCTCCATTTCCGTTCAATGTATTTATAGGATCAACAGGAATATTCGAGATTGGTGAACCGCCAATCAAAGAATCAAAGTTTACAGGGATCCAGCCTGTTCCATCTGTAAGAGATAGGTTTGCTGCCCCTACACTCACCGCTGCAGCAGCGTATGCAGATGCACCCATGAGACCGGTATGAGTAATTGAAGTTGGTGAAGAATAATAAATCTTAGTTGGTGTAACTGGGGCAGTTAAACCAGGTGTGAGGAAACAAGGCAAGTTGTTTGTAAGACCCAAATAAGGTGTCGATGTACTCGTCAAATAAAGCCCGAGTGCTGTCTTCATTGTGCTCAGATCTGAAATACGCTGAGCATCGCGCGATTTACGAAGTGCTTCTGCAGGGTTCAAAACAAGAACAAGTGCGACTGATAAAATTGCGATAATCGATATAACAATCAGGAGCTCTAGGAGAGTAAAACCTCCATCGCGTTCCTTTTTAAAATTCATTGAAGTCATGTTTATAAAATTAATTGTAATTAACTTTTTTATTATACCAGATACTATTTAAATAACACAATGGGCTGTGGATAACTCCTCGGGAAGGAAGGCTCTCATGAACCTCGACATTTAATTCACAAAAAGCTACCCTTGTAGGATTACCTGCAAGGGTAGCTTTTTGACACGCGGATTATATCTCCAAATACCCTTTCACCTTATCTATTACCTCCTGAATTGGATAGTCCACCTTTACCAAATATTCATTCGCTCCAAGTGCAAGTGTACGGTCTTGGTCGCTCTTTTGGCCAAGGTTCGAGAGAATAATAACGGGAATATTTACAAGCTCGGGATTTTTTTTAATTTCCTCAAGGACCATGAAACCATCCTTTTTGGGAATCATCAGGTCAAGGATAATCAGGTCAGGCTTTTCAGCGGTAATTTTCACAACTGCCTCTTCGCCGTCGCGTGCAAGCGAAGTCGCAAGACCCTCCTTTGCAAGTTTGATTTCATATACCTTTGAGATATGCTCATCGTCTTCGACAATCATCACTTTTTTCTTGTTTTCATTCATAGGAGATTATGCGTAGCTTGATACTTTTTTTACAAGTGCATTAATATCGTAGTCACTTTTTACCAAATAGTCAACTATTCCCAGCTCGCGCGCGATATCTTTTGACTCTTCGCGTCCTGACACAGAACAAATAACGACTTTCATGTCTTTATATTCAGGATTCTTACGAATCTCTGCAAGAAAATCGATTCCATTCATTCCCGGGAGCAACAAGTCGAGCCAGATAATGTCTATAGCAGAGTGTTCTGACTTAAGCACTTCAAAAGCATCCTCAGCGCGCATTACTGATATGACATGATGACCATTTTGCTCGAGCTTAAGGACAATTGCTCTATTGAGTGCCACATCATCTTCTATAAGAAGAATTGTTTTTGATATTGTATTTTCTTCCATATATATTAGATAGATTTTTCGTACGCAGGAAAGATTGTTACTTCTTCGATAGTGATTCTGTCTTTTATCTTGTCACGAATATTCTCGTAATCCACCACAATATCCGATGGTACGTCTCTGCTCTCTATAGATAATATCTTACCCGCAACGAGAGCGAAATTTTCTGCGTATGCTTCCATGGTGAGATGAAATATATTTGCCATGCGACGTACTTCCTCGTCTGATGATTTTATAAGTGCCGGATAAAGCTCTGTATCTTCTTTCCTTAAATGTGGCTCTAGTACCGCTTGTAATTTCTGAATAAGATTTTTTTTATTTTCTAGGTCGTTTGTCGCATCCATCGAATCGAAAATATCGCGGATTACCTGATGTTCTCCCTCGAGGGTTTTAATGAAGTCTGTGCTCATAATGATTTAATTATTTTTTAAATTATACTTACAACTGCAATTTTTATCTCAAGAGCATTATATGATTATGCAAGCGTCTTTGCAACTTTCTTTTACCGTTGGTAGCAATTACGTACATGCTCCAAAAACGAAATTAAAGCGGTACGGTAAAGAAAAATGTCGTCCCCTGCCCTTCAGTGCCCTCAAACCAAACCTTACCGCCCCATGACTCAACCAAATCCTTTACCAGTGCGAGACCGAGACCAGAACCGTCCGGCGCCCACGCGCGAGCATTTTCCGCACGAAAGAATTTCGAGAAGATACGCGGGCGCTGATTTTCGGGAATACCAATACCGTTGTCACGCACCATATAAACAACTTCTTTCTTTTCATTGTCCACACTCCATTTTATTTCAATAGTGCCATTCTCGTTTGAATAGCGAATCGCATTGGAAATAAGATTTAGTACCACCTGACGCAGTGTGAGCGAGTCCTGCGATACAACAACAGGGCCCATGTCTCCTGAAATTATGTTGAGCACGAGTTTCTTCTCGTCAATCTGCGGTGCAAGCTCTTTTGCAATCTCCCCAGTAAATACATCGAGGTCTATTGGAGTCTTGATTGTTTTAATCTTCCCACTTTCAACGCGAGAGATGCCAAGCAAAAGATCTACTGTTTGATAAAGGCGCTCGGCTCCACCGTGGACCTCGGTCAAAAAATCGCGTTGCGAAGCAGAAAGTTCGCCAGCATCTCCCGAGAGGAGCATCTCCGCATACCACCTTATAGTCGTGAGAGGAGTACGAAGCTGGTGTGATGCAACCGATATAAAACCCGACTTTGCGTCATCGAGTTCGCGATCCTTTGTCGCATCGCGGATCACAACCACAGCCCCAGCCACCACACCATCCAAAGGTGCGACAGAAAAGACGATCGGAATCTTTTCTGTATGATTTTCTGTTGAAATAGAGAAGTCGTCATCCAGCGTCACCTCAATGGTTTTTTTGGTCAAAAATACTTCCTCGAAAGGCCACAGGGCAGGAGGTATTACTTCTTTTCTTTTTTTCCAGAAAGTAATAATGGTACGCAGGTCTTTCCCATTGATCTCCTCCCGAGCCATACCAAACATTGTTGCCGCTACAGGGTTTATCAGCACAACGCGATAGGCACCATCGATAATGAGAAGTCCATCGCCAATTGATGAGAGAATCGTTTGCAATCGGTTTTTTTCTACCTCAAGCCTCTCTTTCGCTTGCCAAGCATCCTCGAGGAGGTTCACTTGAGCGCGACGCGACTGGTCTAGGAATTTTTCTTGTTGCTCATGCACTTTGACATCGCGCTCAAGCAGAGATGCTTCCTTTTTAATTTTCTCGTTCGCTACATTAAGTTTCTCCTGAGATGCTTGCACTGTTTCGATCATGATATTAAACGCCCGCGCGAGGTCCGCGGTTTCATCTTTTCCTGAAACTGGCGTGCGTATAGTGAGATCTCCTTTTATTGCGCAATTAAGTGCGGTAACAACCTCACTGATACGTGCCAATGGTCGACGCACAAAAAAGAAGATAATAAAGATACCCAAAACAAATACTGCCACCGACGCCACCGCCGTACCCCGCGCAAGTGCCGTCATGGTAGAGAAGATCTCATCCTTTTGAACTTCTACGATAATAACGTCTCTTTCTTTCTGAAAACACATAGACGAGCCGATAACACGAACTCCTTGATAGTTGTCATACTCCCCATGAATTTCTCTCCCGTTATTCAAACACTCGCGCACGGGGAACGTATCGACTTTTTGTCTCTGCGTTATATCCTGCACATAACGGGAGGGGGTAACCATGGTGCGTTCACTGTTTACCAGATAAACATCGGAAGTCTCGTAGCTTTTTAAAAACAGACCTGTCGTTAGTCTTACTGTTTCATTGTTGCTCGAAGCACCAAGGGCTTCGGCAGCCTGCGACAAGTTGGCAAAATGGATCAGGAGTATCGCGTCAAGGGGCACAAATTCTCCAGTTTTGTCTTCAGAAAATAACAACACACTCGAATGAATAAAAGGGACAGGACTCTCTCTATCCTCTATCACGACACCGGACACGAACGCTTCGCCAAATTTCGAATTGGTCACTTCATCAAAATTGTGTGTTTTATTCCCGATTGATGTTTTTTCTATATTCTCATCCCTTCCTATGCGTTCAGGTTTTGTGGATGCAAAGATGATGCCATTACGATTAATGAGATCAACCAAGAAAATTGTTTTATCATACGGCATCTTTTTTTCGTTCAAATAAACGCTGAATTCTTTTGCGAGCCGCGTTCGGTCAGGAGATCCCTCTGAAGCGGCAAGTATTGCTTTTGCGATACTCTGAATTTTTATATCAGACGACCAGTCAAGAGTACGTGTCTTGATAACCTCCCTAAAGACAAGGTAGGTGCTTTCAGTTTGTTCAGCAATGATGCGGAAGTTATCGGTTGTTTGTTTTTTGAAAACTCCTCCGATGACGTATTGCGTGTAGAGAAAAATACCGAGCGTGATTACAAAGAGAAATAATCCAAAAAAGATTGCGGCTTGGGTACGTAACTTCATAGTGTGTACTTTGTTTGCAAATAGTATAGCATGCAAATAAATATAAGACACCTGTGGGAAAACCACAGGTGTCTTATATTAGCTCCTCGGCTCGGAAATGAAAAAATATTTTTTCATTTCCCTCGCTCTACGTCGCTAATAACTTGGCGGGCCCATCCGCCTACTTTTGCATTATTGCGCGGTGTTTTTTAATATTTTTGCTTAAAATATTATGCATCAGCAAAAGAGATTGCCTTTTGTGTGGATATGCAACAAAAAACACTATGCAAAAAGTAGGTGTGGGGGTATACTACTTGGATAGAATGAACATTTTAAATCTTCTTAAAAATGAAAATCGTGTCGCGGGAATCGAAATTAGTGATTCCGTAGTTCGTGTTGCATTTTTTCGTCTGCAAAAAAAGAAACGACTCACATCGAAAACAAGCACTGAGGAAGGTAAGCTTGTTCTCATTGAAGAGCCCATTGCCGCGAATATTATTCAGGATGGCATCATTGTTGATGTCGACCTCCTTGGAAAAACACTCGGGAGCATTTGGAAGAAAGCAGCGCTTGATACCAATTATGCCATCATCGCTATCCCCGACGATAAAATTTACTCAAGAATTTTTTCGTTTCCAAAATCTGTCGCTGAAACGCGCCTTACCGAAGCAATGCGTCTCGCAATCGGTTATCAACTTCCCATGAAAACCGACGATGTGTATCTCGACTGGGAGAGAACCACTGGCACTGCAGGCACCAATGAAATTCTTCTTTCCACCATCCCTCGCGCTGTTGCCGAGGGGTATGTTCAAGCGCTCGAACAAGCGGGGATAAAAACACTTGCGCTCGAAAGCCATCTTGCAGCTATTGCACGGGCGATAAAACTTACACATGGGGAGATGACACTCTTTTCAAAAAAAACACCCGACGGAACTACTATTTTTGCGCTCAAAGATAGAATTCTGCGATTTTCGCGCACTTTTCCTCTCCGTTTTGTTCCCGAAGAACAAATCCCAAATGAAATTAAAAAAATCAAATCGGCGCTCGCGACAGACACAAACGAGCATATTATGGAACAAGATCTCCTTGACGCGACAGTCTGCGATGAATATGCGGCCCGCGCTGAGATTACCGATCCAAAATCAAAGTGGCTCGTTGCTCTAGGTGCTGCTATCCGCAGCAAAATCCCCGAAGGCAGCGACAATCTCATAAGCCTCCTTCCTGTGGGGACAGAGGAGGCTTATTCGTACCAGCGCGCAACGACATTCATAGTCGTTATGAGAAATCTAATCATTAGTGTTTCTCTATTTTTTATTGTGGCATATCTTGCGACATATCTTTTTATGTTCTCATTGTCGAAAAACACAACAGAGCGAATCACAACACTATCAGCATCCGCGGTTCCTCCCGAGCTTGCTGAAAAAGAAGGTCAGATTAGCGACATCAACTCCCTTACCGAAACAAGCGCGACATTTCTTGCACAAATGCCCGTGTGGAGCAATGTCCTTACCGAACTAGTCGCTCGCACTCCGGAAGGAATCACCATTTCTATGTTTTCCGGCCCTTTTTTCAATGAAAAATTTTCTCTTACGGGCGTAGCGACAAACCGCATGACTTTAAATAATTACAAAAAAATCCTTCAAGACTCGCCGATGCTTTCCGAAGTTGAACTCCCTTTGACTAATCTCGAGCAGAAAGGGGAGGTTCCTTTCGCGATATCATTTCGCCTGAAGGACCCCGGTGCGCTATACTATACTCAAGTGAACAAACAGGAGGAAAAGATATAATACTCTAGCAATCAAACACACTGACACCATGTTCACTACAAAAAATCTTTTTACACTCGTCACCAAATATATTCTTATCGCTTTTGCGGTTGTTCTTTTTACGTCGGGAGTTGTATTCTTTCTTTCTGGGCAAATCACCAAAGTATCGAACAGAACTGCAAAGGACCGCCAACTTGTCACAATGCTAAGCGAGCGAACAGCTGTTCTTTCTAATTTGAAACACGACACCGATATCATCGGAGCAAACGAATCAACCATTAAACAAGCATTTATCCCATCCAATAACATTCTCGAGTTTGTCGCTGCCTTCGAAAACCTAGCTTCAAAAAACGGTCTCACGCAAGCATTTCATTTCTCATCACCAACGACAATGGATACAGGGTCCCCAATCACCCTCACAACGATTGGCTATCAAAACAATATCTCGTCAAATGTCTCTGTATTCATTAACTATCTCAAAGATTTTGAGCGGCTTCCCTATTTTACCAAAATTGACTCTATAAATATTTCTTCTGGCAAGGAAGGCTGGTACGGCACGGCAGCGATATCCTTCAGCGCGACTATCATCGCACGCTCGACACAATAAACAACCATGTCCCAACTCACAAAAAAAATACGTGCGTCTATCTCGGGAGTCAGCCCTCGAGATTTAATATATCCGGGAATCGTTCTTTTCTTTTTTATCATAGTTGGAATTCTTTTTTTTCTCGCTACGCAGTTCATCGCCAAGAACATTAACAATGCCTTTTTAGGCGACACAGAAACTGAGCCAAATACTCTCAATGTGGCAAATTATACTCTCGTGGCAAATAAACTTGGTATCAGTGCTATCCCACAAAAAAACACCATCAGTACTCCTTCTGCTGTTTCATCTACCACCACAAAAAAAACCAGTGTCACTCAAGTGTCTAATGTTTCCGATATAAACTCTCTCACCATTAACATTTTGAACAGTACAACAAAAAAAGGTGTTGCGAGCGCTCTCGCGCAGTCGCTTGAGTCTCTGGGGTACGCCAGAGCAACAACGGGAAACGAGAAAAAGTTGTATGCTACCACTACAATCATTATCAAAGAGAACAGGTCTTCTTTTGGACCCGCCCTTCTTGAAGAAGTAAAGAAATTTTATTCTGAGGTCACAATGGCAACAACTACAGAAGTAGCCAACTTTGACGTGACCGTAATCATCGGCACGCACTAAAACTCATCAATTTAAGCAGGTTATAGGAACTCAAAAGACTCACGCGCTAATAATTTTTCTTTGCACGAGTGCATGTGATATAATATAAAGACTATGGAAAAAAAGATGCAAACGGTGGACGCTATTCGTGAGGCTGGTTTTGAAGGGGAAATTTTAAGCGATGCCGCAAACCTTATCCGCTACGAAAACGACACAAGTTTGTTTGAACTCCGCCCGGCACTTGCGGTAAAGCCAAAAGATGCAACCGATATCAAAAAGCTTGTTTCTTTTATTGCAAGTATAAAAGATGAGAATCCAACACTGTCTGTCACTGCGCGCGCTGCGGGCACTGGCATGGCGGGTGGTGCGCTCAATGAGTCAATTATCATCGATGTGGCGAACATGAACCATATCAAAAGCGTTACTGCGGAACGTGTTGTTGTAGAGCCTGGCGTTTTTTATCGTGACATGGACGCGGCAACAAAAGAAAAAGGGGTCATTATGCCGTCCTTCCCCGCATCACGCAACATTTGCGCAGTAGGTGGCATGACCGGCACCAACGCATCTGGCGAAATGACCCTCACTTATGGAAGTACCGAAAATTGGGTAAAGCGTCTGAGGGCTGTCCTCTCGGACGGCAATGAATACGAATTCAGCCCGCTTACGGTGTCACAGCTCGAGGAAAAGAAAAAACTCCAGGGTTTTGAAGGTGACATATACCGTCGCACATATGATCTCATCGAAAATAATTATGACCTCATAAAAAAAGCGAAGCCAAATGTTGCAAAGAATTCGACGGGCTATGCGCTCTGGAACGTCTGGGACAGACAGACTTTTGACCTTACTAGACTTTTCACGGGCTCTGAGGGTACACTCGGCATTTTTACTGAAATTGAATTTGCTCTTATTAAACCGAGAGAGCACCGCAAGCTCGTAGTTATCTTTTTGAAGGACTTCGCCATGCTTTCGGAAGTTGTTGCGAAGGTGCTCACCCACAAACCAGAGACATTTGAGTCGTATGATGATCATACGTTCCAATTTGCCATTCGCTTCTTCCCTGATATTGTAAAGTCTCTGAAGACAGGTATTATCAAGCTCGGTTTGTCATTTATTCCGGAAGTATTGATGGTCCTTAAGGGCGGATTCCCAAAACTTGTGCTCCTTGCTGAATTCACCGGCGATACAGAAGAAGAGGCGACCCAAAAAGCGAATATTGCATTTGAGGACATCAAGCAACTGCCTGTACAAATAGAAATAATGCGCACTCAAAAAGATGCAGAAAAATTTTGGACGATTCGGCATGAGAGTTTCAATCTTTTACGCAAACACGGCGGGAGCGACAAGACCGCTCCCTTTATCGACGACATTATCGTAGCGCCAGAAAAACTTCCTGAATTTTTGCCAAAACTCGCTGAAGTAATGAAAGAGTACAAACTTACCTATACCATTGCTGGCCATATCGGCGATGGCAACCTGCATATCATCCCCCTTATGAACCTACGCAATGCTCACGACCGCGATATCGTGATGGAGCTTTCCCAAAAAGTGTTTGACTTGGTGTTTTCGTTTGGCGGTTCTATGTCTGCGGAGCACAATGACGGACTTATCCGCACCGCATACCTCCGCCAAATGTACGGAGACAAAATCTACAGTTTGTTTGAAGAAACAAAGGATATCTTTGATCCCAAGAATATCTTTAACCCGGGCAAAAAAGTGTACGGACATGATCTCGCATATATAAAAGACCATATTGATAAAGTGTATTGAGGAGCAGAATATTGAATTTGGAAGATTGGATTGATTCACCTCAAAATACAACAGTATTTGCGATTGCAAATACTGTTGTATTTTTGAGTACGATTATTTTTTTGCAACAATAAGACTAAGAATAAAAAAAATGAGCGCTACCAAAACAATCGCACCTCCTGACGCAAGGTCAAAGTAATATGACGCAAATAAACCTGTAATAACAGATACGAGTGAGAATACAACAGACAAAATGAGTGTTATGCGGAAACCACGCCCGTATTGCATTGCTGAAATAACTGGAATAACCATGAGCGCGCCTATGAGAAGCACCCCGACAATACGAATAGATATAGCCACCGCCACCGCCGCAAGCATGACCATCATAAGATTGATTACCTTCACTGGAAGACCACTCGCCTCAGCAAGTTCTGGATCAAATGAAGTAAAAAATAGTTCTTTGTAGAGGAATACGACATCAAGGAACACAATTATAGCTAGCGCGATAATCACCAATAAGTCGCCTGTTGAAACCGTTGAGATACTGCCGAACAAATAACTAAACAAATTTGCGTTGAATCCCTTCGCAAGAGAGAGAATGATGACCGCAACAGCAAGCGACCCCGACAAAAAAAGAGCGAGTACAGATTCTCCAAAGATGCGGCGTGAGTTACGCAAAGACTCGATACCGAACGCGGCAACAACAGAAAGACCAATCGCGGAAAAAATAGGATTTATTTTAAGAAGGAGCCCTATGGCGACCCCCGCAAAAGATACGTGCGCAAGCGTATCTGCCATCAATGAATACCTCCTCACCACAAGAAACATACCGATAAGCGGAGCAACAATACCTATTGCGATTCCAGCCTCAAAGGCGCGCACCATAAAATCATATTGAAATATTTCAAGCATATTATTCTTTTTTATTGGTATTGTGCGACACAATCCTTGAGTGTCTGCCGTACAGACGATTTAAAATATGCTCATTCAAGAGGTCATGGGGAAGGCCGTGACAAACAAGATTATGGTTGAGGCAGAGCACGGTCTTTGTCTCCTGAGAGACTGCGTCAATATCGTGTGATATAAAAATGATAGTAAGATGATGATCTCGATTAAGCGATGCCAAAAAATCGTAAAAGGTTTTTTGCGCGCCAATATCAACACCGACAGTTGGCTCATCAAGAATGAGTACATCAGGCTCGCTCGCTAGTGCTCTCGCTATGAATACACGCTGACGCTCCCCACCCGAAAGATTGCCTATAAGCGTATCTCTATAGCGTGCTATACCAGAAATCTCCATTGCATGTTCGACCACCTCTATGTCTTTCTTTGTGAATTTTTCAAAAAATCCAAGGCGTGCGATACGCCCCGTTCGCACCACCTCAAACACCGTTGCGGGGAAATTTTTGTCAGCTTGAGTTATTCGTTGCGGCACATATCCAATACGGTGCTTTTCCTTGAAATCATGACGGTCCTTTCCAAAAAGTGTGATTACGCCGTTCGTTGGATGAAGAAGCCCCAAGATTATTTTTATAAGCGTCGTTTTTCCACCTCCATTCGGTCCAATGATACCCAAATACTCTCCCTTACGCACAGTAAAAGTAAGGTCCTCAATTACGGGGACACTATCGTAAGAAAAACTCACATTTTCGAGCTTGATATATGGTTCTTCTAATTGCATGACATTGCTGTTTTTAAGTTATTCAAGTTCATTTCCATTTTTGAAATGTAATCTTCTTTTGATTGTACCTCATCTGGGGTAAGATTTTCAATAGGGTTAAGCACGAGCGTGGTGCCACCAACTTCGCGAGCAATCAACTCTGAGAACTTCGGACTCGCGACCGTCTCGGAAAAAATATACTTCACTCCCTTTTCGCGCACCAATGAAATAATGCGCGCAAGCTCTCTTGGTGAAGGTTCCTCGTCTGGGGAAATACCAGCAATAGAGGTTACAGAAAATCCATACTGGCGTGCGATGTAATTAAAGGCTTCGTGCAAAACTATGACGTCGCGTAACACACACGATGACAGCCCCTCGCGAAAGTGCTGATCAAGTGCGTCTAACGCCGCTAAAAAATGACCTGCGTTGTCATAGAACATATCTTTGTGCGCAGGGTCAATCTGAATAAGCAGGTCGCGAACGATCTCTGTTTCGCTCTTCATTATTATTGGGTCAAGCCAAAAATGCGGGTCTATTGCACCATTTTTTTCAATAAGATTCACATTCTGACCCTTGAGTGCAGCTGCCATATTAATAGCATGCTTTGGTCGTGGCGAATTGCCTTGTTCCCATTTTTTGACCCACGGTTCAAGCGAAGCGCCATTGTAAATCAAAATATCCGCATTCCCTATTTCAATGAGGTCGCGCGCGGATGGCTCGTAGTCGTGTGGCTCCACGCCAGCTGGAACTAGGCTACGCACCGAGACAAGGTTCCCGCCTACTTCATTCGCAACGTACGAAAGCGGGTAAAAACTTGCGACAATACGAATTCGTTCATTCTGCATATTGCTGCGGGGAATCCGTAAAGAAAGAAAAAATATCGCACCCCCAACAAGAGTAACGATGGTAATAACGAGGAGGACTTTGCGATTCAAAATTATTTTTAACATACCATACTATTTAATTGCTTTGCTGATTGTTTCTAATAACTCTTCTCTCCCATAATGAGTGCGTGCGGAGTATGGCAGAACCAATGCACCCAAAGAAGCTTCAATCGCCTTTATATTGTGCGAGCGCTCAGTTTGGTTCAGCCGATCAATTTTGTTTGCGACAACGACAAATGGAATATTCTCCGCGCGGAGAATATCTGACATCTCTTTGTCATATGCCATTGGTTTTACAGCCGAGTCAACAATAAGCACAACGAGCTGTGCTCGCGCCTCACCGCTTCCCAAATACCATAAAATAAGTTTTCGAATTTTTTCTGCTCCTTTTGCACCCATTCGCGCAAAACCATAGCCGGGAAGATCTACGAAATAACACTTTTTATTAATAAAAAAGAAGTTAATTTCCCTTGTTTTGCCGGGCATCGAGCTAGATTTCACCAAATCCTTGCGCATCACGAGAGAGTTGATAACACTGGACTTTCCCACATTGGACCGCCCTACAAAAGCGACATGGGGGTGTTTTTCTTTTAGAATAGAGTCGGTTCCAATGATGCCTTTCACGAATTCTGCACTAGCGATATTCATCCCGTTAGTTTAGCATATAACCCTTACAACAAACAAAAGTCATTTGTGACCCATCTGTAGTATAATTACGGATTGGTCACAAATGACTTAGAGAAAAAATTCTTGTAAATTTAGAAATAATGGTATACTTTTATTCATTAACAATGATAATTCACAAAAAATGAACGGAGAAAATACAGCAACGACACCTCAAGTACCAGCGCCACAAAATTACGCAATTCCCTTTGCGATAGTTATCGCAGGACTCGCTATTGCAGGCGCAATCTATTTTAGCGACACAAAAAAAGATTCCTCACAAGTTGTGACAGCGCAGACAAACAGCGAGGTTGAGCCAGTCACCTCTGCTGACCATATTGTTGGTAATCCAAATGCAAAAGTGGTAATTGTGGAGTATTCTGACCTTGAATGTCCGTACTGCAAATTCTTCCACCCAACCATGCAACGCATTATGGATGAATACGGAAAAGACGGTAAAGTCGCGTGGGTCTACCGACATTTAGTGGTAATTCCTCAACACACAAAGGCTCCTCATGAGGCAGAAGCGACTGAATGCGCAAACAAACTCGGTGGAAACGTAAAATTCTGGGAATACATCAACAAAGTGTTTGAGATAACAACCGGGAATAACCAACTCGACCCCGCAGAACTCCCGAAGATTGCTAAAACTATCGGTCTCGATACTGCTGCATTCAATAAGTGTCTTGATGGTGGCGAAATGAAAGCATTCGTTGATAACAGTCTCAAAAAGAATAGTGTATTTTCTCAAAATGGCACGCCATTTTCTGTTATTCTTGTGGACAAGAAACCAGTAGACAGTATTCAAGGTGCACAACCATATGAAGTGGTGAAAGCTCAAATCGAAGCGGCGCTTAAGTAATCGAAAAAATACAGCCCTTCGCATTTGCGAAGGGCTGTATTTTTTTATTTATATCTAGTAGTTTCTCAATTTATCCACCTTGTCATGTGCGCGAATCTTTTCGATTGCCTTCGCCTCGATTTGGCGGATACGTTCGCGCGTAACTTGAAACTCACGACCTACTTCTTCGAGTGTATGCACTACCCCGTCCACAAGGCCATGGCGAAGCTCAAGAATTTTGCGCTCTTTTTCTGAGAGGTCGTTAAGAATTTCTTTTACTTGATCGGAGAGAATTCGCTGTGCTGAATCTTGTGCAGGTGAAAGAATTTTGTCGTCCGCAATAAACTCTCCAAGCGTTGACTTGTCGTCATCATCGCCAATAGGTTTTTCGAGAGAAACCGTATCTTGGTCGATTTTCTTAATGTTATAAATCTTCTCAACATCAAGACCCATCTCGGTGGCTACTTCACCTGGAAGTGGCTCACGTCCAAGATCCTGAGATAACCGACGCACAACCTGCTTATATTTTGAAATAGTCTCAACCATGTGCACGGGGATACGAATTGTGCGCGATTGGTCTGCAAGAGCGCGTGTGATTGCCTGACGAATCCACCACGTCGCGTATGTTGAAAACTTGTATCCTTTCTCCCAGTCGAATTTTTCTACTGCCTTAAAGAGGCCAATGTTCCCCTCCTGGATAAGATCAAGAAGTGTGAGATCAGCGCTTCGTCCTACATATTTCTTCGCGATAGAAACCACAAGGCGAAGGTTTGCCCGCGCAAGAAGGTTCTTACCTTCTTCATCTCCAGCCTGAATGCGTTGAGCAAGGTCGCGCTCCTCCGCCGCGGAAAGGAGCGGATACTGACCAATCTCTTTCAAATACATTTGAATCGAGTCGTAAGAAGAGTCGCCGCTCTTGTATGTATATTTTTTGTGCGTCAAAACTTCCTCCGGCTCCATCTCAAGGAGTCCACCGCTTTCAAGAATATCCACACCTGCATCGCCAAGTTTTTCATACAAAGTATCGAGGAAAATCACATCCTGCTCAACCTGAGGAAACTCCTTCAAAATTTCATTGTATGTAATAAAACCGCGACTGCGACCCTTAAGGATAAGGGTCGCTGCCTTTTGCTCCCATCCTTCGGTCGACTTTTTCTTCGTAGGAAGCTTTTTTACCGTTGTCTTTTTAGCTACAACCTTTTTATTTTGTCGCGCTTCAATGGACACTGCGCGACGCGAATCTGCAGATTTCGTGGCTTTGCCATTAACTTTTGCAAAATCAGCCACTTTTTTAGACGCCTTCTTAGCGACCTTTTTTGAGGGCGATTTTTTAGGAATAGTTTTTTTGGCGACCTTTTTGACTACTTTCTTAGTAGTGGTCTTTTTGGCTGTCTTTTTTGTAGTTGTTTTTTTCGGCATATTATAAAATGTTTTTTGTTAGCGTATGTAGTTCTTTCGAAATTGCCTGACATTCTGCGAGAAGCTTTTCTGCCATGGAAACATCCATACTCGCTTCTGCGTGCTTAAGCTCTATCATTTTTGCGGTAAACTTTTCGCGAAGTATTTCCTCTGCCAGACTTTTAAGAAGTTCATTGAGCTCTTCTTCTATTCGTTCGCTTCCATGAAGCCGTGCTTCTGCTTCAAAGATAAGTGCATCTTCGTCTGTTCGCGCCTCAATGAACACTGCGCGACGCGATTCTGCAGAATCGTCGATGGGTGGCGACTCTTCAAGGAGTTTTGCAAACCGTGCACGAAATTCCGTAATATTTTTTATTGCAGATTCTCCTAATCCTTCCTGCCATCGTAACACGCCTTCTATGGTGCGAGCAATGCGTGCTTGACGCGAGAGTGGCGCAATTTTATATTCTAGTTGCTCTGTATCACGCACAATATTCACGAGAGCTCCACGCTTTTTTACCTCTTCCCATACCGGCTCTTCTTTAATACCAAGAAGTTTCGCAATCTCGCCCACATAGTGACCTTGATCGATTGGGCTTTTTAAAAGTGAGACAAAAGGAATAATGATCTGGGAAACTTTTGCGCGGAGCTCTGTTTTGTCTCCGTGAAGCGAGGGTAACAATTCAAGATAGAGATCAATAACTTGCTTTGCATTTTTTACCGCATCAACCCAGAGCGCAGAATTTTTCTGCGCTACATCTGCTGGATCCATTCCTTTTGGTAGACGCGCAATGCGCACCGTAAAGTCAATCGAAAGTGCAAGTTCCACCGCTCGATGCGCGGCGGCAATACCCGCATTGTCCGCATCAAAGGCAAGAATAATATTTTTTGTGAAGCGCTTTATCATCTCGAGATGTTCGAGCGTCAAGGCGGTCCCTGACGAAGCAACGGCATTCTTTACTCCAGCCTGATGCGAGAGTATGAGATCCATTTGTCCTTCCACAAGCACACAGCTATCCTCATGACGTATTGCATCGCGCGCCTGAGAAAAACCAAACAATGCACGTGACTTGTGAAATACCTCTGTTTCAGGGCTATTCACATATTTTGCACTCGCGGATGCACCGAGTGTCTTCCCCGCTTCATCCTTTAGAATGCGCCCGGAGAACGCAATGACGCGACCAGAACTATCAGTAATAGGAAACATCACCCGCCCGCGAAATCTATCATAAAAACCCTTCGGCGAGCGCACAATGAGTCCTGCACGTTCCATAACATTCTCGGATATACCTTTTTTTGTAAGGAAATCTCCGAGTGAACGCCATTCGTCCGGGGCAAATCCTACGCGAAAGCTTTTTATTGTTTCCGAGGTGAGCCCACGCCCTGTAAGGTACTCGGTCGCTTCCGGAAACTTTGGCAACACCGCTTCATAAAACTTTGTCGCGAGTTCAAGCGCGGAAAAGATTGCGCTGCGCTCATCTTTTGCACCCGCCTTTTCGCGCGTAATGGTAACTCCTGCACGATCAGCCAGCAGTTTGAGCGCACCTTGAAAATCGAGTCCCTCGATTTCTTCTATAAACGAAATCACATCGCCACCTTTGTTGCACCCAAAACAATGGTAGGTTTGTCGCGAAGGAGAAATGAAAAACGAAGGGGTGCGCTCGTTATGAAACGGGCAACACGCCTTGAAATTCCCCCCGGCTTTTTCAAGCTTGAGGTACCCGGCGGCAACATCAACAATGTTGAGTCGTGATTTTATATCTTCGATGACTGAGGACATGTGATTTTGTAGAAGCTAAACACACACTTCCGAACACACGGGCTCATTAAACCGTCTCTTCCTCACTTTCCCCCGGAAGTTCTTTTACTCCGCCCTTTGCTCCAAAGCCCGTTCCCGCAGGAATAAGATGGCCAATGATTACGTTTTCCTTGAGACCACGAAGGGTATCAACGCCTCCACGAATTGCGGTGTCGATAAGAACACGTGTCGTATTCTCGAATGACGCAGCTGACAACCAGCTCTTTGTAGTAAGTGCCACCACAGAAATACCGAGGACAACAACCTCTCCCTTGGCTTTTTCGCCGCCTGCTTTTTCAATGCGCTCGTTTTCAAGAGCAAGCTCGCCCTGCTCGACGACGTCACCCATGTTGTATTTTGTATCACCAGCTTCCTTGATCTTGCGACGGGAGAACATCTGACGGATGATCACTTCGATATGTTTGCGTGAGATCGATGCGCCCTGAAGTTCGTAAATCTTTAGAACTTCAGTAATGATATAATTTTCTGCAGCATCCTTTCCTGCATACTGGAACACTTCCGCAATGTCGGCTGAGCCATCTGAAAGAAGCTGTCCCTTAGATACGGCGTCACCAACCTTTACGAATGGTGTGCGCTTTGCTGATGTTTCGTACTCGATAACCTCGCCTTTTTTCTTGCCCTCACCCTCACTTGGAAGCACCTTAATGATAAGTTCTTTTTCGTCACGAATAACTTCAGTGATTACACCATTTGTGTGAGAAATAATTGCGAGACTTTTTGGCTCTCGTTTCTCAAAGATCTCTTCAACGCGAGGAAGACCCATCGTGATGTCTCCTCCCGCAGATGCAATACCTCCAGAGTGGAATGTACGCATCGTAAGCTGGGTTCCTGGCTCCCCGATTGCCTGTGCCGCGATAATACCCACTGCTTCACCAATCTCGACAAGTTCGTTTCTACCAATATCAAGACCATAACACTTTCGACAAATACCGTGAGAGGTTTTACATGAAAGTGGCGAGCGAACCATCGCCTCTGTGATACCGCGCGCCTCTGCATCCTTTGCATCTGCTTTTGACATCAAATGACCCTTCTTGTAGATTACGTCGCCGCCAGAAAGAGCAAGATCGCGAGCGAGGATGCGACCCTTGAGGTTGCGAGAAAGAAGAATATCAAATCCAACAAGGTTTTCTTTGTGAATGATCTTACCTTCTTTGTCTCCGCAGTCTTCCTCGGTAATGATAGCGTCCTGTGCAACATCAACGATACGACGAGTAAGGTAACCTGCCTTTGCAGTCTGAAGCGCTGTGTCGGCAAGACCTTTACGTGAGCCGTGCGTGGTGATGAAATATTCTACCGGAGACAACCCTTCCTTGCTTGATGGAATGATTGGGAAGTCAATCGTGCGCCCAGCAGTGTTGATAATGAGACCCATCATACCTCCCATTTGGAGAATCTGTGCGATAGAACCGCGAGCGCCGGACTTCAACATGTCTTCTACAGAACCATTCTTATCGAGAGTGCCCGGCATAAACTTTTCGATCTCTGCACGTGCGCCCTGCCAACATTCAATGGTACGGCGATAACGCTCGTCCTCAGAAAGAAGCCCGTCATTAAACTCGGAGCGAATCTCGTCAGCTTCAATGCGCGCTTTTGCGATGATTCCCTTCTTTTCAGCAGGTACTTTAATTTCATCGATACCCCATGTTATGCCTGCTTTCGTTACATATTTGAAACCGAAGTCCTTAATCTTGTCGAGAATAGCCGGTGTTGCATCAATACCATAGGTGTTGATGATCTCATCAATGATTGCTTCAAGCTCTTTTTGCGTGATCTCTTTGTTCACGTACGCGAAGTCTGAAGGAAGCACGCTATTGAAGAGGAGGCGTCCAACAGTAGTCTCAAAAACCTGACCGCCAAAAATAGCGTACTTTTGTGTGTCCGTACCCATCACCTTGATCTTTGCGCGGTAGCTCACTGCATCAAAGTCGTGCGCGGTAATAGCACTGTTTGGCGTAGCAAAGATCTTCCCCTCCCCTTTTGCTCCTTCGATAATTTTTGTCATCGAGTAACAACCAAGAGGAATATCGAGTTTTGGCTTTACGATTGGATCACCGTTGCCTGGCCCGAGCAGGTTCTTGTTTGCTGCCATCAGTTTCCCTGCTTCTTCTTGTGCAGCATGAGAAAGAGGCACATGAACGGCCATCTGGTCGCCGTCGAAGTCCGCATTAAAAGCGGCACAAACGAGCGGATGTACTTGAATAGCGTTGCCTTCAATGAGGACAGGGTGGAACGCCTGAATTCCAAGACGGTGAAGGGTAGGTGCGCGGTTCAAAAGCACATACTTACCCTTGATCACCTCCTCAAGGATAGCCCACACCTCTGCGACGCTGTCATCAATGAGCTTGTTTGCGCCACGAATGTTGTACGCGAGTTCGCGCTCAAGAATTTTTGAAATAATAAACGGACGGAAGAGTTCAAGCGCCATGTGTTTTGGCAAACCACACTGGTCAAGGTGAAGCCTTGGACCAACCACAATAACCGAGCGACCAGAGTAGTCCACGCGCTTACCAAGGAGGTTCTGACGGAAGAGTCCTTGCTTACCTTTCAAGGTATCCGCAAGCGACTTCAATGTACGCTTTTGTGCAGCGTTCATCGCAACTGACTGAACGCGACGAATCGAATTGTCAATAAGCGAGTCAACTGCCTCCTGAAGAATACGCTTTTCGTTGCGAAGGATAACATCCGGCGCTCCGATAGCCATGAGCTTCTTCAAGCGATTATTACGGTTGATAACGCGACGATAGAGGTCGTTTAGGTCTGATGTTGCATGACGTCCACCCTCAAGAGCAACCATTGGGCGAAGCGCTGGTGGAATGATTGGAATAACTGTAATGAACATCCACTCAGGACGCACACCGGAGTTGATAAGAGACTTTACGATACCCAAACGCTTGTGGAGTTTTGCACGCTCAACAGCGCCTGCTTTTTCGAGCTCAGTCTGAAGTTTCTCACGAAATTTCACAAGATCAATTTTTTTGAAAATGTTGTAGATTGCTTCTGCGCCAATACCCGCTTCAAACGCAGTACCGTACTTGAGGGCAAATCGGTGATAAGTCATTTCGTCGAGAACCTTACCTTCAATAAGAGACTCTATTTCTTTCTTTGAAGTAAGGAGGAGCTCTTTGAGTTTCTCCTTACCTTTTTCGTCAGTAAGCGTCTTTGATTTGTTCTTGTATTCCTGGTCGAGTTCCTTCAAGAAATTATCACGCTCTGCAATATTTACTGAAGTAATAATATATCCTGCAAAGTAAATAACTTTTTCAAGGTCAACAATCGGAAGATTGAGGAGAAGTCCCATGCGTGATGGAATCGAGCGGAGGAACCAGATATGCGCAACAGGGCTTGCAAGCTCGATATGGCCCATACGTTCACGGCGCACGATTGAGCGAGTCACCTCAACTCCACACTTCTCACAAATAATATTCTTGTAACGGATGCGCTTGTATTTACCGCAGTAACATTCGTAGTCCTTTTCCGGTCCGAAGATGCGCTCGTCAAAGAGACCTCCACGCTCGCTCCTCTGGGTGCGATAGTTAATAGTCTCCGGCTTGGTTACCTCGCCATATGACCACTCCTTGATAGCTTCAGGGGATGCAAGCTTGAGGACGATTTCGTCAAAATTCTGTACTTCGCGTAGTGTTTTCATAATGATTAGAATTAAGCTTATTTATTACTCCCCTTTTTCTGGAGTGTGATATCGAGTGAGAGCCCGCGTAGATAATTGAGGAGCACATTGAATGACTCAGGAATGTTTGTACTGAGAACATCATTGCCTTTTACAATAGAATCAAATGCTTCCGAGCGTCCGGTAATGTCATCGGACTTTACCGTAAGCATTTCACGAAGCACGTGCGATGCGCCGTAACCTTCGAGAGCCCACACTTCCATTTCTCCAAAACGCTGTCCGCCACCCTGCGCTTTTCCACCAAGCGGCTGCTGAGTGATAAGAGAGTACGGTCCAGTGGAACGCATGTGAATTTTATCCTCAACCATGTGGTTAAGTTTCAAAATATACATGTATCCTACGGCAATATCTTGGTCAAAACTGTCTCCCGTGCGCCCGTCAAAGAGCTTCATTTTGCCGTCTTCACGGAATCCTGCCCTTACAAGCTCGCTCTTAATCTCATCCACCGTAGCTCCCATAAATGGAGGCACGATTGCCTGATAATTGAGCGTGTGTGCGGCGAGACCCAAGTGGAGTTCGAGAATCTGTCCAAGGTTCATGCGAGAAGGCACGCCAAGCGGAGTCAATACGACATCGATTGGCGTACCGTCTGCCATGTACGGCATGTCTTCTTCTGGAAGAATCACCGAGATAACACCTTTGTTACCGTGGCGTCCTGCGAGCTTATCGCCGACAGAAATATTACGCACCTGTGCAACCTCAATGTGAATACGCTTGATGATACCGCTGTCGAGCGCGTCGCCTTTTTCGCGAGAGAATACTTTTACCCCAATGATACGTCCACGCTTGCCGTGATCCATACGGAGTGAAGTGTCTTTTACGTCGCGTGCTTTGTCGCCGAAAATCGAACGAAGGAGACGCTCTTCTGGTGTGAGCTCTGTCTCGCCTTTTGGAGTAATTTTACCAACCAAAATATCCCCAGGGTGCACTTCGGCGCCAATGCGAATGATCCCGTCTTCGTCGAGGTCCTTCAATTTCAACTCTCCAACGTTTGGAATATCGTGCGTGGTGACCTCGGGCCCAAGTTTAGTATCGCGAACATTTACAACGAACTCGTCCATGTGAATAGAAGTAAACTTGCTGTCTTTCACGAGACGCTCCGAGAGAATGATTGCATCTTCGTAGTTGGAGCCCGCCCATGACATAAATGCCACAAGAGCGTTCTGCCCGAGGGCGATCTGCCCATTCTCTGATGATGAAGTATCAGCAAGTGTCGCACCTTTTTTTACGTTATCACCCACGTTCACAATAGGACGCTGGTGAAATGCGGTAAAACCGTTTGTGCGCGAGAATGTTACGAGGTTTGAAGTGTGCTCCTTTCCCTTCTCGTCTTTCAACGTGATCTTTTTTGAATCTGAATGCGTAATAGTGCCATCTACTTCTGCAATAATGAGGCGACCAGTGTCGAGTGCTGCCATTCCCTCCATGCCGGTTGCAACGAGGGGCGCTTCTGGTACGACGCAAGGGATAGCCTGCTTCTGCATGTTCGAACCCATGAGTGCGCGGTTCGCGTTATCGTGCTCGAGGAATGGGATCATTGAGGTTGCAATAGAAAATGCTTGATTTGCGGCAATGTCCATATAGTGCACATCTGCGCGGTCTACAAGCTCAGGGTGCCCAGCACGACGCACCTCCACTTTTTCTTCCACAATTTGGTCTCCATCCATCTTCAAGCTCGCGTGCGCAATATTGTATTGCTCCTCCTCAAGCGCGTCCATATAGATGATCTCTTTTGTGATCTTGCCACTTTTTACCTTTACATATGGTGTTTCAATCATTCCGAAAGCATTGATACGTGCGTAACACGAGAGACGCAAAATAAGACCGATGTTCGGACCTTCCGGAGTGTGAATAGGACAAAGACGCCCGTAGTGCGAAGTATGCACGTCACGAACTTCAATACCTGCACGCTCGCGCGTAAGACCACCTGGCCCAAGCGCAGAGAAAGTACGGAGGCTCTCGATTTCTGAAAGTACGTTGTACTGTGTCATAAACTGCGAGAGCTGGTTTGTGGCAAAGAATTCCTTGAGGCGCGCTTGAAGCGGACGTGGGCTGATAAACTGCACCGGCATGGTTGCATCAGTGTCGATGGTCGACATTCTGTCCTGAATGTTGCGCTTCATTTGTGTCATACCAACGCGAATCTTCTGCTGAAGCATTTCACCTACCGAACGAATGCGACGAGAACCTAAATGGTCAATGTCGTCAGGGAGCGAACGAGGCTCTGCATTCAACTTTACGATCTGCGAAATAATTGTCGCAACATCACCTGCGTTGATAGTGCGGCGCTCAATATCCGCCTTCTCGAGACCCTTTCCAAAACGCTTGTTAAACTTGAAACGTCCCACTTCCGAAAGGTCGTATTTTTCCTTTGCAAAAATTGAATTCACGAAACCGCGAGCATTTTCTGCTGTGGCAAGGTCGCCGTCGCGAAGCTTTTTGTGAATTTCTATGAATGACTCGTCTGGAGTTTGCGCAGTGTCTTTGGTAATAGTTGTTTCGATAACCTTCTTCGCAGCCTCGTCTTTTGAAAATGCCTTGAGGATTGCTTCGTTGGTTTCCGCACCAAGAGCGCGGAGGAGCACCGTTACGGGGAACTTGCGCTTCTTATCGATGCGTACATACACCGCACCGTCTGGGTCAGACTCCACTTCTATCCATGCGCCGCGACCGGGGATGATTTTTGCGCCGAAGTAACGCTTGCCCTTGATCTCATCTACCGTAAATGACACGCCAAACGAGCGAGAAATTTGTGGTACAACCACGCGCTCAACCCCGTTCACAATAAAGGTACCGTGCGAGGTCATCATAGGGAAATCTGCCATAAAGATTTCCTGTTCTTTCTCACTTTTAAACGTTTTGTTTACAAGTTTTACGCGCGCCTTGAGAGGTGCTTCGTAAGAGAGTTTGTTTTCTTTTGCAAAATACTCGTCGTACTTTGGCGCTGAGAGTTCAATGCCTACGAATTCGAGTGCAAACTTTTTCCCTGAGTAATCTTCTATCGGAGAAAATTCTTTAAATGCTTCTTTGAGTCCTGTTTCGAGAAGCCATTTATATGACTTCAAGTGTGTCTCGACAAGGTTTGGGAGTTCTATTTGTGGTTTCTTGTACCGCGCAAAAGTTTTCTGTGGTCGCATATGTGCCGATATGAATTATGTTTATCTGTTTACTCGAACCCTAAACGACAAAAAACAAAAAAGCAGTGAATATCACCTTTTTAATGTTTCTGATTAAGGATAACGACTAAACGAGACCTTGTAAAATTGTAGCTACGGTGCCAAGTACGCAATCAAATTACCGTTGAAAACAGTATACCAGAATAAAAACTTGTGTCAACGCTTCCACCGGTACATTCAACCCTGAAGTGCAACACCTGTTAGCTGATAGAATACCTCATACGGAGTTTTAAAGCCAAGCCTCTTTCTCGGGCGACTATTGAGGAGATACTCAACCCTCTGTATTTCTGCATCGGT
>Ga0209542_10000634_pt1 | contig 84311 bp, 85 predicted proteins | sample RifCSPhighO2_01_FD_184028 | JGI IMG/M metagenome (GOLD analysis project Ga0209542, IMG submission 184028) | Soil microbial communities from Rifle, Colorado - Rifle CSP2_plank highO2_0.1 (SPAdes) (version 2) | ecosystem: Environmental > Terrestrial > Deep subsurface > Rock core/Sediment ...
GTTCATAACTTATACGCATTATTTCATCATATGAATGTGTCGCGAGCAGTCTGGCATATTCAAATCCTGAGTAAGCGCGATCCAGCACTACAAACGTATATTGTTCGGCAGCTGTTTTGGCACGTGCTGCAATCACTTTTGGATGGCGTACCTGTCCTGTTGGGTTCATTGGGCCTGCCTGATATACCGGGAGCAATCCTTGCTCTGCCATTATTCCGTCATCGCCGAATTCTTTGTATCCAATTCGAACAACCTTGGCAATGGATTTGTATACTGGCCACCCTAATTCTTCGGCGCCGAGTGTGTTGAGATTTGGATGCAGCAATAGTGCTGTTTCAATGGCTGTGCGCACTGCTCCGGTTCCGGCGTCCGATGGCAGGAGTAGTGTGAAATGTTCCTGGTATATTTTTGGAATGCGTTGCCACTGCAGTATTGCCATTGTTAAATCATTCATCAGGGAAGTCGAACTCATGTAATTGCCGTATCGGCTGTTATCTAGTTCTGTATGTGTATACTCTAGCAGTGTGGGTGAACTTGACATCGGTTGCCCATTGCCGTCCAGCATGATTCCGATGCCGTAGTTATAGCCTTTGGGATCTTGGTCGCACACGATTTTTGCAATCTGGTTCGTGTCTTTGCCCTCGGCTGCAAGTCTGAGCACTTCCTTCTGTACTGCTTGTCCAAATGTAAGATCCATAGGTTCATACTCCTGTCTGTAATTTCCATCTCAAACCACATACAGTTACAACTATTTGGCTGCATGTTTGATATATTCGGGTATATTTGAATGCTTCAATCAGTATAATTTTGATTATTTTATTCTTGAAACTTGTATTTGATTATATAATACAAGGCCTTCATGCCATCTTTCCAGGAAATCTTCTTCCCTTCCTTAAAATCCCTTGGCTTGAAAGAAATAGGGACCTCATAAATTTGATATTTACCTTTCATTATTTTTGATGTGATTTCCGGCTCTATTTCAAACCTGTTTGCACTTAGCTTAAGATTTTTTATTACAGAACTTTTAAAGACCTTATAACCAGTTTCCATATCTGTTATCTTCTTATGATACAATAAGCTTATGATCATTGTCAGTATCTTGTTGCCGATGTAATGAGAAGGATGCAATGTTTTCCCCTTACCAAACAGCTTAAGCCTTGAATTCAGAAATCTTGAACCATAAACAACAGAGCATTTGTTCTCAATTATTGGTTTCAGTAGATTGCTGTAATCATCAGGATTATATTCTAGATCAGAATCCTGGATCAGGACAATGTCCCCCTTACAATTGCTTATTCCTGTCCTTATTGCAGCGCCTTTCCCTTTGTTTTTTTCGTGTTTTATATATTTGACATTGCTGTAATTTTTTACAAGATTCTGCAGTATCCTATCTGTATTGTCCCTGGAGCCGTCGTTTACAACAATCAATTCTTTTTTAATATCAAAATTCAGAGCAACAGCCTGGACTTTTTTTATTACGTTTTCCACGCTATTCTCTTCGTTATAAACCGGTATTATGATGCTTAGTATTCTCATTTTCCTCGTTTTCATATTCTTTTTTTAGCAAGTAAAATGGCAAGACCAATGCCAGTAGCGCAATTATCACTTCTATATAAAGTATTATGTGTGCTGTCATGTCAATTGCTGAATCTAGGGAATTATGGACATTGTATCTGCCGAATATCTGGTTTTCTATCTTATATCTTACAGGATAATAAAACCAGACATGGGTGGAATCTGCAATATCAAGAATCAATGGATTAATTGAAAGCGTTGTTTCATATACTGCAAAATATGGTGAATTGTCAGATGCTGTTATCTCTTCCTTGAGCTCAGATCTTGTTTTGAATGAAGAAAAAAAATCCTCCATTGACTGGTTAAGCTGCGGCTGGCTGTTGATATTCCCCCATCCACAGTCATCGCTTGTGCATTCTATAAGATAAGTCTTTATCTGAGCGGGATTGTTATAGGATTTCTTCAGCATTTCATTGGCTTGATTGAGATATGTTATCTCAAGATAATGCTTGTCGTTGAACATCCAGGCTATTCTTCCCCTGTAAATTCTTGAATCCACAAGAACAAGAGAATCATCTTCAATGTTCTTGGCATAATCCATCATCTTGGCAACTTCACTTTTTCCTGAAAAAGCATTATTTTTGTTTATTGTGTACATGTTAAAAATTATAATAACAATCAACAGGACAGTTAATGCATGTTTTATCTTTATTTTTTCAGAAATTAATACTAATACAGATGCAGCAAATATAGAAAATACTGTGATTGCGTACGAGAAATGATATGGTAACAAAGATGTCCCTGACAGGAAGAGGTATGGGAATAAAAATAACAGGAATAATATAACAGACCAAAACTTATCTTTCCTGTATAGGATGAATAATCCTATTATGAAGAGCATTGTGATTATAATATCAAAATCCATGAAAAACCTTGCGCTTTCTACCAAACCTGGAGGGTGTTTTCCATTTTCATAAGTAAAGAACAAGTCAGTGATGCTGAACTGTTTCATTGTTGCTGATATTGGAGCATATGTATCTTTTCCAATACCAAGAAAACGGGAAAACTGAACGTCGACTATTTTCTGGTCTTTATACAAGAGATAATTGAAGGCTAGAACAGGGGATACTATGATTATTAATATTATACCAAAAACAATGAAATTCTTTAGTATTTCTTTTATTGCTTTGCCTGACAGCTTGTTTCTTCTGATGAAATGCCATGCCAAAGCAATAAGATATGCGGGAATAAAAGCAATTGCAATCTGTTTTATCATCACAGCAATTCCCAGAAAGAAATATGAGAGATAGAAAAGTTTGTAATTATGATTGTTCATTCCCTTAACTAAAAAATAAAAACTTAACAGAACAAAGAATATCATTGGGATGTCCATCTCTGCTATGCTTGTTAATATAGAAAATGAAGAGAATGAGACTAATATGCCTGAGACTAATGCGATTTTTTTATTTTTAAATATTTCAGCTGTAATCAGATAGATCATTATGGCTGATAGGGATCCTGATATAACTGCAAAAATTCTGCTGCTAAGCATACTAACCCCTAAAAACCTAAAAAATACATCTGTTATGTAAAACCATACTGGATCCTGGTCCATGACTTCTATGAGCCCTGATTTTATGATATCTATTGAATGAGTGGCATGCAACATCTCATCTGCATTCGGGCCGAGATTTACAGCTGTGATTATCCTTAAGATGAATGCAATTATAAATATCCATAGCAGATGCTTTGCGTAATTCTTTCCAAGAATAAAATCCAGGGTCTTGTCTAACATGCTCTTTTCCATATGATTATCTCCATCTATGATGAATCTTTACTGATTCTGGTAATCTGTCATACATCTTTACTGTAAAGTTTAATGGTGAATACAGCAACCTTAAGCGTACTATGCCTAAAAACATCTCTGGAACTGTCTTTCCTAATTTTAGATTTGAGCCTTTTTTATCATGCCATTCTGTTGGTATCTCAAGTATTTTTTTGCCTCTTCTTTTCAGCTGATATAATAAATCAACGTCGAATGCCCATTTTGTTATGCCTAGAGAAGGCAATACTTCTTTCAACGGTTCTTTTTTGAAGATTTTTGCGCCACATTGTGTATCATTAACTTTTAGGCTAAACAAAAACTTAACCAGAATGTTAAATGCACGGCTTGCTATTCTCCTGGATAATTTTTGTTTTGGTTTTACTATAGCTCCTTTTATCCATCTTGAAGCTATCACACAATCAGCATCATATCTTTCCAGTTCTTTGGTCAGATCATTAAATGCTTTTGGATTAGTAGAATTATCTGCATCTACAAAACCGATTATTTTGCTGTTTGCAAGCTTGAAACCTTCTATTATAGCACCACCTTTTCCTATTGCCCGGGATATATTCTTATATTTTATTACATCTTTGTTCTTTTCCCTGTAATTTTTCACTATCTCTTCTGTCTTGTCTCTGCAGCCATTCAATATTATAAGGATCTCAAAATTTTTCTTATACATGGCTTTAAAATATTTTATATAACTATCTAAAGTTTCTTTTATTCTCTTTTCTTCATTATATGCTGGTATTACTATTGATAATTCTGTCATTTTTCTTGAAAACTGTATAAACAAACAAGATTATAAATAATACTGAAACAAGACCCAATAATATGTTGACTATCTGCCCTATTGAATTGTGGAATAATATTATCAGTAAAACTTCAAGTATGTTGCCAGATATTATAAACAGTATGAATTTCTTCCTGTTTATTGAAATGTTATAGAATGATAATGAATAAACCAGTGAGAATAATGTCATTATTATTGCAAACTTGCCAATATATGGTTTTATTGGCAAGAACTGGTTCCCCACAAACATATTTATTATGATGTCAGAAAATAAAGTGTAAAATGCAAAAGCTGATAGTCCGACCAGGCCGATTATGATGAGAGAATTATACATTATTTTTTTAAAATCTTTTTTATTGAAATAATTTTCAGAGACCTTTGCGAACATTACCTGTGTTATTGATACTGTTCCAAAGAATATTATCTTTCCTAGCAGGCTGGCTGCTGCATAGAATCCAGCTTCTTGATCTGTAAAATAATGCTTTACCAATAACAAATCAGCGCTATAGAACAGAGTCAATGCTGAAAGCAGAACCAGTAGGGTTGCTGTATATGCATAAATATTATCTTTCTTTATCTTTACCTGCTTTATTCTGAAATATTTTCTTAGGTTATATATGCCTATGATGAATGGTATTGCAAAAGAGGCTATTATTGCTCCGATTGCACCATTAACAGCTAAACCGGCAAGAATAAGAGAGGCACCAACTGAAAATTTCAGAAAACCTTCAAGCATTACATTCAGGCCCAATAATCTAAAATTCTGAAGACCCTGCATTACTCCTCTTACTATGGGCAATAAGAATATAAATATTGCAACCAGAGACAACACAACAAAAGGTGCTGTTGCAGTTATAAACAAGAATGATTTTAATACAGGAATCAATGCAATTATAAGTGCAGATAACAATATGCTGATGATAAACATCTTTTTAACTGATCTTTTAATGAGATAAGCTATTTTGCCTTCCTCATTCATTGATTTAAATTTTGATGTGAATCTTGCTATTGTAGTCTGTATTGTGTTAAAAGGTATTGTAAGTATGTATAATATTGACAGCAAAGCTCCTAGGATTCCGTAATTAATCGGTCCTAAGAATCTTGCGGCAATGAAATGAAAAAGATAGCCAAAGGTACTTCCAACAAATGTTAGTGCAAATAATATGGCATTGTCTTTGATTAAACTTGCTTTTTTCCTGCTTTTGTCAGTCTTAACCATATTAATCTAGACCACCCAGATTAGGCTAGAGAATACTAATGCGATTAAAATCATAAACCAAAATATTTGCTTTTCTGTAAATTTTCCTGTTCTTGTGAATAAATGTGGGATAGAGTAGATTTTATTGCCATGATAGGATTTTATCTTCCCATTACAATAATAACCATAGCTTTTTGCCTTGAATTTGCTTCTAGCTTTTAATATGAATTCTACAAAGAAAGGAATGCTGGCTATTATCGCAGCTCTTTCTATATTTCCTATGATAGCTATTGTTGCTATTGTTCCTCCTAATAAATAAGTTAGTGAATCACCCGGGAATATTTTTGCAGGATATTTGTTATAGATGAAGAATGCGATTAATGAGAACAGTGTTATTAATGCTATGAGTGCTGCGACTTCTCTTCTGTTTACAAAAGAATAGAGGCCTAGCATTCCTATATAGACAATACCCATTCCAACTTCTATTCCATTAAAACCTGCCAACAAATTAACCATGTTTGCAGCTCCCACTACTCCAATTGGGATGAATAAAAGGGGATAAATCAACCCAAGATCCAATCTTCCGAGAAAAGGCAGAGCCATTGTTGTTGTTCCGGCATTAAGCACCATAAGAGGTATTGCTGCGCTCAGTGTAAGCAGAGGCTTTTGCCATTGCTTAAGCCCTGCTGATGTTTCTTTGGATTTCTTTATTATTATGTCATCTGCAAAACCTACGAATGTTATCATAATTATAGAAGTTAAGCCAGCAAAGATGTAAAGCAGGGTATCTGTGTATTTAAAATAAAATGTCTGGAAAAAAATGTAAAACATCAATCCTGAGAAGATTCCGGCCATTACAGCGAGCCCTCCTGAGATAGGAATCAGTGGTGTGTTTTTCTTATTCATGTCTTTCACAACCAAATCAATCCTTTTTAGATAACGAATAAGCCAGTTTGTAGCTATGTATGTAATTATAAATGCAAATATAGCTGCTATAAAAGGTATGGATTTCATGGAAGAGGTCTTATAATATGATTATAAAAACATTTCGAAACTGATTTAAAGTTTTGTTTATTTTCCAATAAAATGAATAATGAGAAAAAATACAAAATAATATTTGAAAAAGAAAAATGCATAGGGGCAGCTGCCTGTACTTCTGTCTCTGATTCATGGAAATTTGACGATGCAGAGGGAAAAACGAATCTTTTAAAAAGCAGGTTTAATCCGGAAAACAACACATATGAACTTGAAATAGATGAAAGCATATATGAAAAAGAGTATAATGCTGCAAGGCTATGTCCGGTTAAGGCAATACATATAGAAGAAATCAAAACAAAAAAAAGAGTGATATAAATTCTCTGCAAATAGAAGAGAAAATATATATCAAAATGCAAGACAAAACATAAGATTTATAAACTCTTTTTGTTTATTGATGATAAGTTTATTTTATATGACAAATTTAATCTTTAAAAGTTAATCTTATATACTATGAAAATAGGGGTGTAATCATGACAAAAATAGGCTTTGTTTTTCCACGATTTAAATATCCATCAGGCGATCCGCCTGTTGGACTGGCATATCTGGCTGCCAGTGTCCTTAAATACACTGATGCTGATGTTGACATAATAGATACTACATTTGAAGATGACCCTGTAATGTTCCTTAATGACCATTTTAAAAAAAACAGATATGACCTGCTTGGTTTCTCTGTAATGACATCCTCTTTAAAAGATGCTAAAAATGTGATTAAGATTGTAAAAAAATATTCTCCTGACACTAAGATAATCTTTGGTGGACCGCATCCAACACTTATGCCTAATGAAACAATGACTGAAAATCCTGATATAGATGCAATTGCAATTGCTGAAGGAGAACAGACCTTTGTTGATGTGATCAATAATGACTTTAATTTTGAAGGCGTAAAGGGATTGTGGTACAGAAATGACAAGGGAGAAGTGATAGCTAATCCAAACAGAGAGCCTATTGAAGATCTTGATACTATACCATTACCTGCAAGACATTTGCTTAACATGGAAAGATATATCAATAACTGGTATCAGATGGATGTTGTTGACTATAACTTAAGAGGAACAGGAATCTTGGCTTCCAGAGGATGCCCTTATAATTGCACATTCTGCCAGCCTATACTAAAGTCAATGTTCGGCAGAGGAATGAGAAAAAGAAGTGCAAAGAACATTGTTCAGGAACTGAAGATTCTGAAAGAGACTTATAATATCAATTCATTCCAGTTTCTGGATGATACATTTACAATATATCCTGAATGGGTCACTGAATTCTGCGATGAAATGATTAATAACAACATGAATATGAAATGGACATGCAATTCCAGAGCTCACTTGGTTGAAAAAGAGCTTTTCAAAAAAATGAAAGAAGCAGGATTAAGCAGGGTCTGTATTGGCATTGAATCAGGAAATCAGAGAATCTTGAATGAGGTGTATAGAAAAGGAATAACCCTTGATCATGTTAAAAATGCTACCAAGATACTAAAGGAGCTTAGGATAAAAACATTGGGATTTTTCATGGTTGGAGCTCCGTCAGAAACTGTTGATGAAATAAAGCAGACAATAAGGTTTGCTAAAAATCTCGATATAGAAGAGGCGACTTTTTCAGTTACAACACCTTTGCCACATACTACTTTGTATGAAAAGACAAAGCACCTGATTGCCAAGGATATATCTGAATTTGATTATTATAAAAATCCAGTATATCAGCCTATAAATGGTCTGACACCAAAGATAATAACTTACTGGAAAAGAAGGGCATTACTTGAGTTTTATCTGCATCCAAAGAGACTATTCTCCACATTTAAGCTGCTAGCTTCAGGGCAAAAGGCATTGAATAAGCTTAAAAGGTTTTAATTTCTTTTATCTTATACATGGACCTGGAAGACTATAAAATATTCAGACAACATGGAAAGGATTACTGGTGGTTCAAGGGAAAAAGAGATTTATTAGATAATCTACTATCTGACTTAAGACTTAACAAAAGAGATTCTAAGATACTTGATATTGGCTGTGGTATTGGGGAAGATCTTGGAACTATTGGGGATTATGGAAGAGTCTACGCAATAGAATATTCCTTGGATGCTATAAAACTGGTAAACAAAAAATTACTTGATGGACTGTTCTGCAATGATGCAACTAAACTATGTTTTAAGGACAAGACTTTTAATACAGTGGTAATCATGGACGTCCTTGAACATTTGGATGATGACAGAAAAGCTTTCAATGAAGCAGCAAGAGTCTTGAAAAAAAACGGCTATCTGATTATAAGTGTTCCAGCTGTTGAATTTCTTTTTGGTCCTCATGACAGAAGGTTAAAACATAGGAGAAGATATTCCAGGAAGATGCTGTGCAAAATGATAAAGAGCAGAAATATGAAAATTGTCAGATTCAGCTACTGGAATTCATTTTTGTTCATTCCGATATTTTTTGTAAGATTTTATAAAAAATTTTTTAATATTGAAAGATCTGACCTGACTGAATTAAACCCTTTTCTCAACAAGATTTTTACAAATATCCTTTTTATTGAAGATAAGATCATTAAAGCAGGATATAGACTTCCTATAGGACTAAGCATGATTGTTGTCCTGAAAAAGACAGGTAACTAATCTTTTAATGTGTATAAGCATGCATCTTTGTCTGATGCCTTTTCTTTTAGGTTACATGTTTCAAGCTTTTTGCAATTATCCTTATAGGATATCACTTCTGTTGTATTTACCTTTTTTAATGATTTCCTGAATGCATCACAATCGTTTTTCTCAAAATTTTCATTTATGGCTTTTATGTCATTTATATAATCCTGACTTATCTCCTGATGAGACCATCCTGAAGGCGTTGAGATTTGGTAGAATATGGGTGCATAGGAGTAATATGCTTTTGCGTAGGAAGATTCGCTTTTCAGGATAACAAATTTTCCATCTACGCTCTTAAACAGTTTTATTGTCGATTTATCAGTGTCATTGTTTTTTATGAACCATGGTGTGTATGTTATTGACATTATTATTGATATCACGACCAATAAATTAAGCGAGATTATTAATGCTTTTCTTTGTTTTATAGAGAATTTTGTCTTCAATAACAAGAATGATGACAGGAATATAAAAAGTGTGTTGTAGGCATCAGGATGTATCTTGTTCAATATAGGAATAAAAACTATCACGTTTGTGAGTATAATAATGGCTAAGGCTAATTGGGGCAGGAAAAAATAAAAATTTCTTTTGTTCTTTTCGTTTTTTCTGTTCATGTAAAGAATGATTATAAACGACAATGTTACAAAAATGCTTGTCAGGCTCTCAAGGAGCAATGGCCCTGAAAAATTAAAATACCTCTCAGAAAAATTATAATTTGCAATGCTCGTCTGTTCATATCCTAGAACAAAAGGTATAGTCCAGAAGGAAGTTAAAACAACAATCAATAACATACTCAAGAGAATTTTATATATATTCCCAGTATTTTTTCTTGCTATGATTCTTATAATGATTAATGAAATGAACATTGAACTTGCAAGTATGAAAACTGTCTGATGCGACAACAGTAATAAGGAGCCTATTATTGATATCAAGAAGAATTTTTTATCTATAGGCTTGTCTTTGTAAAGCAGTATTATTGTGAAGAAAGGAATGAAGAATGCCCATGACAGAAGTTCAGGTAGTCTGCCGACTCTCAGAAAATTTCCCATTGCTATTGGATTTGCAAGGAAAAATAAAAAAAACAAAATGCTCTTCTTCCAGGTTATATCTAACTTTTTACCAAGTATTAAGAAAAATGTCAATGATAGAACATAAATTGAAATCATTGATATGTAGGTTGAAAGCTGCACGTTTTTTAATATAAGATATATTGGAAGAGTGAAAAAGAACCATCCTGGAGGATAGAACCTAAACAAGTCATAACCATTGTACCAGTAATGAACTACTGACCTGAATCCGAATTCTGCCAGAAAGTATAGTTTTGCCATATGGCTGCTTATGTCATTTGTGAAATCAAATGGGAAATTTGTTATTATGTTAGACTCATCTATTAACCTGATTATCAGATAAGCTGACAGAAGCGCTATGATTAGGTAAAACCATTTCTCATGTAATTCTTTATAACTTTTGCCAGTCTCTGGTTTCATAGAATTTGTTATGTATATGCTTTATTGATTTTATTTACTTCATCGTTCGGGAACTCGTTATTCAGGTAGTACTCTGATACATCAATCTTCTCCGGGTAATTTATTCCCCATATTCTTAAAGGTCCTATTAATCTTCCATTATATATTGCTAATGGCATGCTATTACTGTCGTCATATACTAACTTAAAATGTTCTGTGCTCTTCCCAAACAAGTATAATTTCGTGAATAAGGTGCTATAAACTTCAGGCGAGAGATAGAGAGCTGCTCCAATCTGATTCATCTGGTTGTTCTGGATTACAGGGATGATTAACAAGCAGGCATCAAGTCCATAGTTTTCAAATTTAAATTCACGGCCTTGCATGAACAAGCAACTCATTGGTATTTCTATCTGTTGATTGTTAAATACCAAGATTGCCTGTGGCTGCCCGAAATTTTGCTGCGTTGTTGTTTCATTCTTTTCGTTCTTGGTTGTTACTGAGTTAACAGGTACCAATATAGCGCCAATGCCTGTGCTTCTTCTTGGGTATATCTTTCCTTTGTAAACAAAATCATGATCTACTGGAGTGCCTCCAGAGTAAACAAGCATTGTTCCGTTTCTTGTCTCTTTTGTGTTCTGCAAATCTAATGAGAATGTATTTATCCACGAATACCTGTCATAATTCTCATCTGACCCAATTGAGGAAAATGCAGGATATTTTCCTATTTCATCAGATATTATCAGGACATTAGTTGCATTGTTTGCTTTTAGCAGTTCTAGTGCCTCTGTGTCATTATGCCCTGTTAACAGGTGTCTGCCTATAAAATAGTTTATTGCATTTCTTGCGTTTCCTCCATCACTTAGTGTTGCTCTGTGCATTCCTGTCTGAATTAGATATCCATAATCCCACCAGTGAGCGAAGACTGCATTTTCAGGAGTGTTCTCCCTGACCCATTTTCCTGCTATCTGCCATTGTTGAGAGTATGTAGGACCAATATTTTGAGCCTGATTTAGTGTTGCTTTGCTAAAATCTGAAACTATGCTTACTGTGAATAGTATTAATATTATGTACAATGCTATCTTTATATACTGTGTTTTGAGTTTTTTTATTTTTTCAGCAACCCTGAATATCAGAAAACCAAACATTATTACTGTTATTGGTGTAAAAACAAAAAGCAATCTGATTGCGGTCCTGGCAGCTATGGCCATTATCACAAACCAGATAACTATGAATAGATAACTTTCATTGATGTTTTTGAATTTATGCATGTCTTCCTTCTTTTTGTAATAGATATAAAGAACTGGAATCAAGGCTATTAGGCCTATAGATGCTATTGAAACAAAATATGTTAATAATGCAAGGCCAGACTCTCCATTAAATACTGAACTTTGGCTATATCTGCTGAATATAAAACCAAGCAAAGCCAATGCAAATATTCCTGCTACAATCCATGGTTTTTTCCCTTCGTTTTTGTTAAAAGACTTGGCTATATCATAAAAAAGAACAATTGCGCTGATCATGAATACCCAAAAATATGTTCTGCCAAAATTGCTGAACCAGTCTGTTATGAATGGCTGATGAGATTCCGCTACTGTTATAACCCAGCGATTTGTTGCAAATGGCTTTACTAATAAGGTTGCTGTATTTTGCACCATTGTTAATATAAATGATGGTCCGAAAAAAACCATCTGCGCCAATAATCCCAGTAGTATTGTTGCTGCAATGCTTGTGATTCCCAATGGAAATTTTTCTCCTATTCTTTCTTTAAGGTTAATTATATTCATGTCTAAACTAAAATAAATTATCAGACTAACAAATGTCAGCAAACTAACAAGTGTGGCTGAAGATGTGATAATACTTATTATTGTGTATTTTTCACTATACAGAGATATTAAAAGCAAATGTGTAAGAAAGTACCATATAACATAGTGATACACATCTTTTGTTGATATTTTGTTAAGCATTATTTTTATTGCAAAGAATAGCCCTATTACACTAATCATAAGAGTGACACCACCCCATGTCATACCCATTGAAAAAGTAAATATGGCTGATAATACACTCAAGAATATTGTCTTTTTTATTTTTTCTTCCTTTAATGCAGCAATAAAAAAATACATGGCAGAAAACATCAGCAGGACACCAAGGGCTTCTTTGTCTGATACTCCTGATGTTGTTCTGAATAAAAAAGCAGGCATGATTGTCAGGACCAATGTTGCCAGCAGACCTTCTTTTGTTCCCAATAATTTTTTTACAAGAAGAAAAAACATCACTGCTGTAGCCGGGAATACTATTGCAGGATACATTGTATCGATTAATTCCAATGTCACTGATGGAATGAAGAAATGGATGAATTTATAGAGAAGAACTATAAAATGTGCCAGAAAGCTGAATTCTGATACTCCTGTAAAACCTATTGGATAATACCTCAATGTATCAACTGCCATCAGCTTTCCATTTTCCAGGATATATTGTGCATATCTTAGGAAAGCCATTGCATCAGGGTCAGCCGGAATATAAGAATTTGTTGTGATATCTTTCAGGAACTGTAAATTCTGTATCCTTATTATGAATCCCCATGCTGCTATATTCATCAATAATGCGTATTCTATCTTATTCAGCAGGATTAAAACTATTGATATTGCCGGGATTATTATAAAGAGCAAGAGTTGACCATATTTTATTGTCTTTCCAAAATTGAAATAAATTGTTAATAATAGTATGATATATACTATCAGCGTTATCCATATTTTTTTGTTTAAATTGTTTTTTAAAAAGTTTTTAACCTTCTCTTTTCTAAGCTCTACTTCGTCAACCATATCAGTATCCCATCAGATTATTATAAAAAGGTTTCTAATATTTGTTTTATTGGAAATATTTATATAATTTTAATATTGGTGGTATAGCAATGATTAAACATATTAAAAAAATTTCCCGAAAAATCGGATTTACATCAGGTTTCTTGGTGTTCATAAGTTTTCTGACTTTTGTATCATACAAGAAATTGCCCGCATATATAAGATACTGGCATTTTCTTTTTGGAATTATCATTTTATATATCTTGCTGTTTTTCATTAACAAGAGGATTAAAAATGAACAAAATCATTAGGGTCTTTTTTATCAACTTTAAGGATGGCTTTAAGGATTTTGGGCATTTGATGGCTTTTATTGTAAATTATGTATTATTGTTCTTTGTTTACATTGTTGGTGTTGGATTGACTTCTATAATTGCCAAGTCATTCAAAAGAGTCTTTTTGAACATCAAAAAGAAAAGAGATGCTAAGTCATATTGGGAGGATCTTAATCTTAAAAGAAAAAAAATGATAGAATATTACAGGCAGTTTTAATGAAGATGTACATACTAGGAATATCTTGCTTTTATCATGATGCATCAGCTTGTATTGTAAGAAACGGAAAGCTAATTGCAGCAGCGCAGGAAGAAAGATTTACCAGAAAAAAACATGATTCTGGTTTTCCTGCCAATGCAATCGGGTATTGCCTAAAAGAAGCCGGCATCGGCATAGATGAGATTAATTATGTCGGCTTTTATGAGAAGCCTCTGCTAAAATTTGAAAGAGTTTTGTATCAGCATCTTGAGATGTTTCCAAGAAGTTTTAATACATTTGTAGCTTCAATTCCAAGCTGGTTTAATGAAAAATTAAGGGTAATAAGGATATTAAAGAAAAAGATAAAATACAAAGGCGATGTTCTTTTTGTTGACCACCATATGACACATGCTGCAGGCTCTTTCCTGATAAGCCCGTTTAATAAGGCTGCTGTCCTGAGCATTGACGGAGTAGGAGAGTGGACCACTACTGTTTATGGCATGTGTGAAGAGAATGATATTCATCTGATGAAAGAGATTAAATTTCCTCATTCTATTGGACTGTTGTATTCGACTATCACAGCTTATCTTGGGTTCAGTGTAAATAATTCTGAATACAAGGTCATGGGTTTGAGCGCTTATGGTGATATGAATAAAGACACAAATCTTTATTATAAAAAACTCAGGAAGGTTATTGATATCAAGGATGACGGAAGCTATTTTTTGGATATGTCTTACTTTGTTTATCATTACAAGAACAGAATGCCTTCAGAAAAACTATGTAAGCTTTTAGGAGGGTCTATATCTATAAGAGATAGCGAGATGACTAAGAGACATAAAGACATAGCAGCAGCGTTACAGCTCATAACAGAAGATGTAGGTATGAAAATATTAAATTATTTGTATAAAGAAACAAAATGCGAGAACCTAGCACTTTCAGGAGGTGTTGCTTTGAATAGTGTTTTCAATGGAAAAATATTAAGAAATACACCTTTTAAAAATATCTGGATTCAGCCTGATCCAGGTGATGGGGGTACAAGCGTAGGTGTTGCATTTTACGTTTATAATGTTATACTGAACAAAAAAAGAAATTATGTACTTGAAGATGCTTATCTTGGTCCTGGATATAAGACTGAAGAGATAAAGACATTTTTGGATAATAACAAGATAAAGTATCTTCAGTTTAAGGATAATGATGATATGCTGAAAGAAACTGCGAAGCTGATATTCCATAACAATATTGTCGGTTGGTTCCAGGGAAGGATGGAATGGGGGCCGAGAGCATTGGGCGCCAGGAGTATTCTTTCAAATCCCTGCAACAAAAAGATGAAGCAAATACTTAATGTGAAGGTTAAACATCGGGAAAGATTCAGACCCTTTGCGCCTGTTGTTTGTGGGGAAGATGCATTGAAGTATTTTGAATGTGATAATCCTATTCCAAAGCCAACTGACTTCATGCTGATGGTGTATCCTATCAGAAAAAAATATCACAGGCTAATTCCAGCTGTTACACATGCTGATGGCAGCGGAAGATTACAGACAATAAAGGAATCGCAGAATTTTTTATATTACAGGCTTATCAAGGAATTCTGTAAATTATCCGGGATACCTATTTTGATAAATACATCCTTTAATATCAGAGGGGAACCTATAGTATGCAGGCCAGAAGACGCATATAGGTGCATGATGGGCACAGAAATAGATTATTTGGTAATTGACAGATTTTTAATAAAAAGAAGTGATAATAAAAAAGATATATGGGATAGTGAAGCCTATGCAAATGATTAAGACAATCTCAAGATTTTACAAGGGATTCGCTGTTATTATACTGAACACTATCCTTCTGTTTATTTTCCTTAACATATTTTTTTATTTTGTTATCCAGATAAGGGGAGACTCGATAACGAACCAAAAATTTTACAATGATGATATTCTTAGCGAAGTATATCCTCATAGAAGTCATGAGGATATAAACTTGCTCCTGAAAGAGACCAAATCCCTGTTCCATGTTTACAAGCCATATGTGCAATTTACTGAGCCAGAATTCAGGGGAAAATTTGTCAATATCAACAGAAATGGATTCAGAGAGGGTCATAATCAGTGCAGGTATCCCATAAACAAAAGTAAGTTCAATGTATTTGTTTTTGGCGGCTCCACAACACTTGGTTATGGTGTTGCTGATAATGAAACAATACCCTCGCAATTACAGGATATCCTTTTGAATGCTTGTACTGATGTCTGTGTATATAATTTTGGCCAGGGCGCTTATTTTAGCACACAGGAAAGAATTTTTTTTGAGAATCTACTGGTGGAGAAACAAATTCCAAACATTGCTGTTTTTATTGATGGCCTTAATGATTTTTATACTGTGAATAATGATCCTTTGCATACTAAAAGGCTTGCACAGTATATGGCAAGAAGATCAGACTTTTCAGACATATATAGCTACTTGCCATTGTTCAGGGCTATAAATTATTTTTTACCCGGGAAGGAAACAGAAACAGGTTTAAGGGAAGATAGTATTGAAGATGCTTTTTCTAGGTTGATAGATAATAAAAAGATAATAGAGGCAGCAGCCAGCGAGTTTAATGTTAAGACTTATTTCGTGATTCAGCCTGTTCCCACATATAAGTATAATTTGTCTTATCATATACCTTATTCCAGACATGATTATGTTAATGGTTTTGGGCAGAATGCCAGATCAGGTGATGGCTATGCTTTGTTGAGTAATTATTATAACAATCTGAATGAAAATGAAAAGAAGAATCTTCTCTGGCTGGCTGATATGCAAGAAAACCAAACAAAAAACTTATATATAGATATTGTACATTATAATACAGAATTTAACGGAGAGATAGCAGGTAGTATGGCAAATAGTATTGCAGAAGCTTGTTCAAAAAATGCGTAAGAACAGAACTTTGATAGGTGAATTTTGGGACTTTTTGAGAATACGTAAATCATGGTGGCTTTTTCCTATAATTATTCTGCTTTTAATTGTCGGAATATTTATAATATTTGCACAAAGTTCTTCATTGTCCCCATTTATCTATACTTTTTTCTGATTCAATCATCCTGCGTTAATGCAACTATTTAACCTTTCGGAGATAAATGAGATTCTATTTAAAATTCTCCTGTCTAGTTTATCAGAATAATGCACTAGTAGATTATCAAAAGACATTTAAATCAGAATTTATATGCATACTGATGAAAAAAGGGATAAACAGACATGTCATTAGAGAACATATAATAGACAAGTTTCAGAGAGAGGAGAAAAAAATAGATGAGCTTAAGAATGACATGGCTTTGGAAACAGGAAAACTGCAAATTTCAAGGCCAAAAGGATTTTCAAAGGATATTGAAAGCAAGTCGTTAAATTTTGAGAGTATTAAAAAAAATATTAAGGATAATCTCAAAAAGATAAAAATTATTAATCCTGGCTGGAGCGACAATGGCAGGGTTCCTACAGGCATACCTGGACTTGATGATATTATGGGGGGAGGCTTAAGGAGGAATAGCGTAAACATTGTGGGTGGTGGAGCTGGAACTGGAAAAAGTATTTTTGCTATGGAATTCTTAGCACATGGAATAGAATGTCATAATGAAAATGGGGTTTACATAAGCTTTGAGGAATCTGAAGAGAAAATCCTGAATGACTTTAAGGATTTCAACTGGAATCTAAGGGATAAAATAGAAAAAAAACAATTAGTCATACTGAATTACACTCCTGAGCAAGTGAATAAGGTTCTGGAATCTGGAGGCGGCATTATTAGGGATACTATAGAAAATATAAATGCTAGACGGCTTGTTATTGATTCTGTTTCAGCTTTTACTTTGCTGTATGACAGAGAACTGGAAAGAAGAAAGGCTTTACTGCAATTGTTTGAGAGCATTAACAAATGGAGCATCACAGCTATTCTGGTTTCGGAACAGGAAGAGGATCCTGACAAGCATCAGACCAATACTATAGAATTTGAGGTTGATGGTGTTGTTTTGCTGTACAACATAAGAAAAGGCGATATCAGAGAAAGATCAATAGAGGTTTATAAAATGAGAGCTACACAACATGCTGGAAGAATCTTTCCTATGAGAATCGACAGCACAGGAATTACAATATATTCTGAAGAGACTGTGTTCTAGCAAATCTTTATTTTTTTAGTTAATTCTGGATATTACTTAGTTTCAAGATATTAATGCTGACGAAAGCGACATTTAATCAAAACCGGGTAATTTGCGATAGAACCAATTTTATAAACATTTATAAATTTGCTTTGATTATCTTGTAATAATGAAAAAAAGAGGACAGGCTGCAATAGAGATGATTGTAATACTGGCCGTTATATTGTCTATTCTTTTAATCATAATAAAACTTAATAGCAATAGCTTTTCTTATTCATCCAGGTTAGAGAATGAAGCTAAAGCTAAGACTTTCCTGAGTGATGTGGAAAATGCTGCTAAAAATGTCTATAGGCAAGGTATCGGTGCCAGACAAAAAATTTATGTCGTTGTTCCTGATAACTTACAGAGCATTAACATTTCTGGAAAAACAATGAATGTTGTTTTTAATAACGGTGTTATCTTCTCTAAAAAATTCTCCTTTAACATATCAGGAAGTGTAAATTCAAATGAGGGAAATAAGTTCTTTTTGATTGAGGCTAAAGATAGTTATGTAAGCATAGAATCTGATACACTTTCAGTAACCACTTCTACAATAGGCTCAACTACAAGCACATCTACAACCACCATGACATTACCAATTACATATACAAATACAACTATTTTTTATGATAATCTTGAGAACTGGAATTCATCAAACTGTGAGCATAACAATTTGTGGACAACATGTAATAATGGAGACGGAGATGTGAGAAGAGATGATGATGATGAATATAATGGAACTTATGCACTAAAATTTGATGACCATGATGCTGATATTAATTACCTGATTAAGTGCTTGGATTTAGGGTCGTACAGCAAGATTTATCTTAAGTTCTATTGGAAGAAAGAAGGTTTGGACAGCGGAGAGTATGGAAAAATTGATGTTAACATGACTAGTTCATCTTATGTGCAGGTGTTTAATTCAGGAACAGGAACTTCCGGTTATGTAGCTAACCTTATTGATATAACTGAATATTCAAGTAGTAATTCATGCATAAAAATTCATGCATTAGCGAGTTCTAACTCTGATAAGTTTTATATCGATGATTTTACTGTAATAGGACAATCATAAAATGCCATATAAGATAAAGAAAAAAGGACAAGTTAGTGTTGAGATGATAATAGTTACAGTAATTGTGTTTGTTATATTTTTATATGTCTTTGGTATATTTAATGATAATATCAGAGATATTAATGGTAAAAGACTAGAATTTAAGGCCAAAGAAATTGGAGATGATGTTGCCAATGGAATAAATTCTGCATATCTAAGCGGAGATGGCTCTAAGCTAAATATTTTATTGCCAAATAGAATTAACAGCAAAGATTATAATGTTAAAATACTTCCAAATATCCATTTAGTTGAGGTGAAAATGCAAGAGTTTTTGTATACAGCACCGATAATAACTTCTGACATTAACAATACAGTCATACAGAACAAAGAACTAAGGTTAAGCAATCTAAATGGTAAGATATTCATACAACAATAATAAAAGAGGACAGATATTTTCACTGGACTTGATTATAGCTATGCTTATGTTTATAGTAGTTATTATACTGATATTTCAGATCTTAGATTATAGTAATAATAAAATTGGTTTAGAAGAGAGTGCTAATGACATTAGCATTATTGCAGGGAATGCAATTTCTTCCTTAACTGAAACTGAAGGAAACCCCAACAATTGGTCTTTAATAAGTTTGAATGATTTTAATGAGAGCAATGTCTTCAGTCTTGGCCTTGCTAAGAATTCAAACTTTAACAACCAGGATAGCTCAGTTAAAGGAAAATCAATGTCTTCCAACAATAATGGCTATATTGTTCTAGACAAAAATAAGATCAGTAGATTAAGTTCATTGAATAATACAAAATACAATGAAATCAGGAACATACTTGGGATAAAAGGTCCTGGCTATGAATTTTTATTGAGTGTTAAAAACTGGAATGGAAATTCTTATGATACTATAAAAAACATCGGTAGATATCCAGATGATAATGCAGGTATCGTTGTCAAAAAGAATAGGATGGGATTAATTGAGAATAACATAACTTTGGTTGAATTAAGAGTATGGAAAAGATAGGATTAAGAAAAAACAGAAAGGGATTGATATTCACTATAGATGCTATTTTGGCTATCTTGGCTACCATTATGATTTTAATTTCTGTGTACTCTATTTTCTCTAACAGCCATTTTAATAGCGAAAATAATGATTTAAATAAAATTGCCCTTGATTCTTTAACCGTTTTGGAGAAAAATGATTATTTGGACCAGAGTGTTTCTGGAAATTTAACTATGATAAATAATTTTCTAGCAGCTTTGCCAAGCAACATATGCGGCAATATTTCTGTTTATTACCAAGATAAAGGCATCATAACATCAAGCAAGAAACCTGGTTGTTTAATCTCTGATAATGTTGTTGTTACAAGGAGAGCTTTTGTTTTTGAACATAAGACTTATTTTGCCAAGATGGAGGTTTCATATGGATAAAAGGGGATTTTTGTTCACAATAATAAGCTTGATAATGTTAATATCAATATTAGCATTTGTTATTGCGTATCAGAACAGAATTAAGGAATTACAAGATGCTGATACTGTTAATATCTTAAGATACTATGAGGATGATATTGTAAGTAATAGTTATTCTGATTTAATGGATATTAATGTTGTTAATATCTCTAAAAAGACTAATACCTTGGTCAACTTCTCAAGTTTAGGCAAATATGCTTTAGACAGAGACAATCAAGGAATAATGAACAATTATAGGAATTTTATTATCGATAATTATTCCAGATTGAACAATATTAATATAAGTATGGATAATTTTGTTCCTGAATTTTATGTAAAGCCTTATAACTCTAAATTTTCTTTAGGTACCGGGAGTTTAACTGTTTTAAATCCGAATTATACACAAATACAAAGGATAAATATTGATGTTACTGTCAATGAAACTCTGGATGCAGGTACAGCAGTTATTCCTTCTGCTGATCCAGGCAAGATTACTATAAATGTGAGATTTATAAGAAGAAGCAGCAAAGAGATTCTCTATAGTCAAGAAAAAGACCAGGATCCAACAGAAGTCAATCCAGAATTCAAGCTGCCATTCAGATCAGACCCCCCTAATCCTACAGAAGTTTCATCAGTAAGTGTAAAATTTGGTAACTATGGAACTGATGGTATGCTTATGATTTCTACTTCTTCATTAGAAGGAGAGATAACAAGATTTGAGATTTATTATGACAATTCAGATTCAAGAACAATAATTGACACAGGAGCTAATCTCAAAATAAATGACAAAAGCAGCGATATAATTTTGGCACAACAATGATAATAAAAATATTTTTAAGCTTATTCTAAGGAGTATATCTCTCATGATAAATGAAAATCCATTGTTTTTTATTGAATGTTTTAATGAATGTTATGTAGCTAGGTTAAATAGTGAGCTATTAGAGACATTGGTGGGAAAAATAAAGAAAATCCATTTTGACCAAGAAAATAGCCATGTTTCTAATGTTTATCTTGGAAGATATGGAGAACTTGGTTTTGTTGTATCAAAATATTCTCCAGAGACTGCAAAAATAATTTCTTATCTAAACCTTCCAGAGAGTCCTTTAAGCATAATGTTTAGTAATCATGCTGGAGGAGAAATTGAGAACAGGGTTTTTGGAGAATATTTTGATACAACAAAACTTTATTCTTTTCCTCTGAATAAAACAGAACAAACAGGACATTTAAACATTTTTGATTCTTATTATTATACCTTTCCCCTAAGTGATGCAGATGCTGATGCATCAAATTTCCATGATTTGTTTGAAGAAAAGCTAAGTTCTATAAAAGGGATAATAGTAAGGTTTGATACAATAATGGATGACTTGCTGGAACCAGAAGAAAGATCAACGTATGGCAGGCTTGTTGAAAAAGGCGTTGCAGACTTGCTAAAGATAAATGCAAGAAATCTTTGATACAATAAATAAAGCATTTTTTAACTCCAAAAACTTAAAACATAAGGTTTTTTAATAAGTAAATAAACTGAATAAAAATGGTGATGCCTGAAAAAGAGGAGATTTTAATCATATATATGCTTGTAATAGTATTAGCTTCTTTGATATTGCTGTTTATAAGAATCAGAAAGAAAAAAGACATTGATAAAAAAGATGAAAATTTATTTGATGACATAAAAAATGCTTTAAGTTTCAGTAACCCTGAGAAAAGAGTATATGACCTGATAGAAAAAGAGAAGAAAAAGATTGATTTAGTCAATAGGGATGTTAAGGAAGTCCTGAGAGTTATGGACAATTTGTTAGAGAAATTACCTGAAGAAGAGATAGAAAAATTTGCGAAATCGAAAGAATTTCATAAGTATGAAAGGGTATTAACAAGATTTGATGTTGGCGATTAAAATGAGGTTTAAATAAGGTTAAAATGGGGCTATTAAAAGAAGCAAGGAAAAGATTAGAAACTGCAGAAAATCCGGAAAAGAAAAAAGGATTATATACCTTATTGGATAAGATAGTTTCGATACTGGAAGAAAATAATGGTATTATTCTGCTCAATGACCTGGCTAATAAACTGAATATTTCAAATGAAGATACAGAAAATTGGTCCAAGATTCTGGTTGATGAGGGTATTATAGAGATGCATTATCCTACAAATATCTTCTCCAATCCCGAACTGATACTAAGGAAAAAAGAGAAGAGAATAAAAGACAAACATGAAAAAGAAAAAAGCATTGAGACTTATAAGATAATAGCAGACCATGTCAGGGCTGATGTTAGTGTCTTACCTAGAAAAAACGAGATTGTTCCCATATATCATCTGGAACTACCAAGAATTCCGATTGGGACAGGTGCCTTATTGAGTCATATTGCAAAAGAGATGACTGATAAAATACCTGTTTCATTTCAGGATATTAATGAACAAGAAAAATTAATTGAATTAAAAAAAAGGATTTTCTATGAGATTAAAAAATCTTTTTTTGATAAAAATATCAAATTGGATGACCAGACTTTAAATCATCTTTCAGGGACAATATTACATAGGGTTTATGGTTTGGGGAACATAGAGATTGTTATGGCGGATCCTTTTATAGAGGAGGTTGTTCTTAACAATTCAAATTATCCATTATCAGTCTATCATAGAAAACATGGCTGGCTGAAGACCAATGTAAGAATAAGAGACGAAGAACAAATCTACAATATAATATCTCAGATAGGCAGAAAAGTCGGCAGAGAAATAACTGCATTGAACCCGATAATGGATGCACATCTGTTAACAGGGGATAGGGTAGCAGCAACCTTAAGCCCGATTTCTAAGGGGAATACACTAACAATAAGGAAATTTTCCACTGTGCCATGGACAATAACACATTTTATCTCTAAAGAACATAATCTTATGTCAATGGAGATTGCTGCATTTCTTTGGCAAGCCATACAATATGAATTAAGTCTTGTGGTTGCAGGTGGAACTGCTTCAGGCAAAACATCTGTCCTTAATGCATTATCTGCATTTATCCCACCGAATCAGAGAATAATAAGCATTGAAGATACTAGAGAGATTAATTTACCAAAAGACCTTAACTGGAATTGGGTTAGCATGGTCAGCAGAAATGCGAATCCTGAAGGACAAGGGATGGTTTCTATGCTTGATCTGATGATATCGTCTTTAAGAATGAGACCTGATAGGATAATTGTTGGAGAAGTAAGAACAAGAGAACAGGCAGAAGCCTTATTTGAAGCAATGCATACTGGACATTCTGTGTATAGTACAATGCATGCAGATACTGTCTTGCAGTTGAAAAGGAGGATATTAGAACCACCGATCAATATTCCTAAAAATGAGGCAGAGGCTTTGCAGTTGATATTAGTGCAGTATAGAGACAGAAGAACAAACAGAAGAAAAACTTTGGAACTGGCAGAGATATTAACATCAGGAAAAACTGACCTTGATATAAATTATTTGTACAGATGGAGACCTAGAACAGATAATTTTGAAGTTGTTAATAACAGCGTCAGAGTTATGGAAGAATTAAATTTGCATACAGGAATGACCGGAAAAGAAATCCAGGACGATATCAATGAGAAGCTGGATGTCTTGAAATGGCTTCTGAATAACAAGGAAACTGACATAAACAGGATTGGAAAAATTATGAAATTTTATTATAGTGACAAAGATGCATTATTAAAAGCTGTACAAAAAGGAGTTAAAACAAACAAGATATTATAAAATGCCAAAAGTATTAAAGCCCCTTTTTATGATCCTGCCTTATCATATAGGCAAAAAAATTTCCAGAAGGTTCATTGGATTGTCCAATATTCTGTCAAGATTTTCACCTGGAATCCAATATGACTTAAAAGAAACTGATTTTGATACAGATGCAAGAGAATATCTTGTTCTGAGCTGTATAAATGCAAAGATTTACAGCTTTATATTTTTTGTATTCAGCTTTGTTCTGTTGTACAGTGTAAGAGATTTCCCTATAAAGTCTTCTTTGGCGTATTCTTTTGCTATTGCAATTTTCATCTTTCTTATGATCTATTTTACTTTGGTAAATTACCCAAAGATAATGAGTGGGAAAAAGGGAGAGGCTATAGAGAAAAATTTAATTTTTGCCCTGAAAGATTTGTCTATACAGATTGCTTCAGGTGTTCCGACATATGACTCTTTTGTAAATGTCTCAAGGTCAAATTATGGGCAGGTCTCATCTGAATTTGAAAAAATTGCAAGATTAGTTAATTCAGGAATGCCTCTGGCAAAGGCTTTGGAAGAATCAGCAATAAAATTAAGATCTGAATATTATAAGAAAACAATGTGGCAACTGATAAACACAATGAGGGCAGGAGCTAGCCTGAAAGGCGCTTTGAAGATTATAATGGATGAACTGGCTTCAGATCAGAGAAGCAGGATAAAAAGCTATGCACAGGAATTGAATTTATGGAGTTTAATATACCTTTTGTTTGCTGTTGCTATTCCTACAATTGGATTGACTTTAATAATAATTTTGAGTAATTTTGCAGCAGCAGGAATTACATCAGGTACTGTAATATCTTTTATTGTGCTGACATTTATTATTCAGCTGATAATTATCGGTTTTATTAAATCAAGAAGACCTATAACAAATCTGTAATATAAACACCATGGAAAAAAGATTAAGGTTTTACTGGAGCGTCGCGAGGATAATACCATTAAGATACAGAGATGAATTTTCGCAATTATTAACATACGCAGGAGAGAATAATACAAATCCAGAGATTTATATTGGATCTACTTTGTTTTTATCTTTTCTGTCTTTTATGATATCTTTGTTAATCCCATGGAGCTTATTCGGTTTTTTTGATTTTATCTTTATTATTTATGGTATTATTGCTTTTTTTGTTGTACAATTTATATCATATCTGCTGATCTATTTTAAGGTAGAAGACAGAACAAGAAGGATTGAGTCTTATCTGCCTGATTTTTTACAGTTAATAAGCGCAAATATAAGTGCTGGAATGACACCTTTCCAGGCATTAAAAGTAAGCGCAAGACCTGAGTTCGGTCCTTTAAAAGAGGAAATTGACAGGGTTACAGTAAAGGCTTTAGGGATGGAAAGCTTTTCAGAGGCATTAACAGATATCAATAAAAGAATTAGATCAGATTCTTTAAAAAGATCATTGCAGTTATTTACATCATCAATGAAAGCAGGAGGGAAATTGGCTCATTTACTTGAAGAATTGTCTACAGACATATCACAGACAAATTCCCTGAAGAAGGAATTAAATACCACTACAAAATCATACGTTCTTTTTATCCTGTTTATAATCTTGCTTGGCATGCCTTTGCTTTTAGCGATATCACTACATTTCATTGAAAGCATCAATACCATTAGCTTATGGCAGGAACCAGGCTTTGGATTTTCTTCTTTATCAAATAAAGATACAATATCAATAGAATTTTTAACTAAAATCTCTTTTGTAACATTGATTCTGACTTCTGTATTCTCAAGCATGTTGCTGGGAGCTATAAAAGAAGGTAAGCTGAAATATGGTTTAAGATATTCATTGTTTATGATAATAGGATCATTAATTATGTTTTTGGCTGTCAGAACACTTGTAGGCAAGATTTTTTAACTAATAAAAAGCTTTAAATATTGGTTTATGTTTTAATTATTACAAACAAGAGGTGTTTTAGTAATGAGCAAAAAAGGTCAAACTGCTGTTGAATATCTTATAATTCTAGCTGTTGTTATCATTATCTCTTTAATTGTTGTCGGTGTTTTAGGAGGTATTCCCGGGATAGGAAGAGGATCTGGAGAGAAAGCAAGCAAATTATTCTGGAGTTTGGCTCCTGTTGGTATTGATAATTATGCTATTTCAGCTTCTGGAACTGATACTGTTATTGTAAAAAATAATTTAGATACAAAAATTACTTTAAGTGTATTTTCTGTAAATTCAGTCAACGTTGCTAATAATAATGTTCTAAATCCTGGTGATAGCGTAACTTTAACCGGAGCCATTGCTGCTTGTAGTGCAGGAGATTCGTTTGTTTATAGCGTTTCAATAACGTATAATGACAGTGAAACAGAAGCAAGTTACACTTATGATGGTGACGGCAGGAAACTAGAAGGAACTTGCGCTGCCTAATTTTTTCTTTTTTAAAATTACAGCTTCAATAAATTTTATATACTGAGATGAGTTTTGTATAATATGGTTAATATATTAGGAGTTGATGAGGCTGGAAGAGGGCCAGTTATAGGAAGTCTGTTTATAGCTGGAGTTTTAGTTGATGAAAAAGATTTAAATAAATTAAAGAACCTTGGTGTTAAAGACAGTAAATTATTATTACATAAGAAAAGGATTTCATTAGCAAAAGAGGTAAAAAAAATAGCTAAAAGCTATAAAATAATACAAATAAAACCTGAAGAGATTGATAGAGCTGTTAATCATCAGGATGGACTAAATTTGAATTGGTTAGAAGCACATAAAACAGCCCAGATAATAAATGAGTTAAAACCAGATAAAGCTATTATTGATTGCCCTAGCCCAAATATTAATAAGTATAAAGATTATTTATTAAGACTTTTGGATAATAAGGAAATTGAATTAACTGTTGAGCACAAAGCTGAAAAATATGCTCCTGTTGCAGCTGCCTCAATTATTGCAAAAGTTTCTCGTGAAGAAGAAATAGAAAATATAAAAAAGAGATACGGAGAAGTAGGGCCCGGATACATGAGCAATGAAACTACGCAAAAATTTCTAAAAGAAAACTGGGATAAACATCCCGAAATATTTAGAAAATCATGGATTTCTTGGGATAATGCAAAAAAAGAAAAGGAACAGAAGAAACTGGATAATTATTGAATTAAAAAATGAATGAAGATATTAAGGAAAGTTTTAAGCAGACCTTAAACTTAAGCTTTGCAATATTTTTAATACTGTTCTTTGTAATTGTTGAAATAAATCTAAATGATAATCTTGTTAGTTTAATTCCTGTTTTGGTAGTTGCTTCTGTTGTATTAATGGTATTTATTGTAACTGTACATAAAGAATATGAATCTTATACAGGATTAACATTTGTAATATTTGGTTTTATAATAGCTTTAATTGACATAATAAACATAGTTAATAAGTTAAGATTTAATTTTCTTTTTATTAGTGAGATTGTTGTTGGAATAATGATTGTTATTTATGGCAAATCTTTGTTCAAAAATTTAAAATTAAATAGGTAAGATTTTTATATTATAAATTTCTACTAAAAATAATGGCTTTGGAAATATTATATGCATTATTTGCTGGTTTGTCTACTCTTCTAGGCGGGATATTACTTTTATATACACATCTTAAAAAAGTTAATATTAGATATCTAACTGCTTTTGCAGCAGGTATAATAATAGCAACAGCTTTTTTTGAAATGATTCCTGAGATAAAAGAAGGAGCTTCTTTAGCTGTTATTGGCTTAGGATTCTTCGTTATTTATTTGCTAGAGAAAATAATACTAATACATGCATGCAAGGAAGAAGAGTGTACTTACCAGTATCATAATGTTAGCTGGTTGTCTTTATTTGGCTTGACGATAGATAACTTTGTTGATGGAGCTGCTATTGCTGCAGGCTTTTTGATAAGTCCTTTGTTAGGATTAACCATAACTATCGCTGTTTTTACACATGAATTAGCTCAAGGACTTTCAACTGCTATAATTATGAGGCCAGTATATAAGACAAGAAGTATTATTTTAGCTTTAATTATAGCTGCAATTCTAACTCCTGCTGGTGCGTATGCCTCTAGATTTTTTCCTGAACTGGTCTTTAAAAATGTGTTGGCTTTTGCAGCAGGCATCTTTCTTTATATAGGGGCTTCTGATTTATTGCCAGAAGCACATGAGAAGTTCAACTGGAAAATAGTATTAAGTGTCGTTATAGGAGCTTTATTTATTATTGTTACCGGGATGTTCTTTGAATAAACAAAAAACTATATAAAGCTAATAAAATTCTCGATGATAATTAAAAATGGCAGTAATCAAACAACTGAAATTACATGGTTTTAAATCATTTGCTAAGTCTACAGAGATACCTTTTTCTAATGGTTATAGTGTTGTTGTGGGTTCAAATGGATCCGGAAAGAGCAATATTGCAGACAGTCTTATGTTTGTTTTGGGTTCTTTATCATCAAAAACAATGAGAGCTGAGAAAGCTCCCAGCCTTATTTATAACGGAGGAAAACAACATGATCCTGCAAAACAGGCACAAGTTGACATAATCTTTGATAATTCCAAAAAAGAATTTTCTATAAATTCCAAAGAAGTTAAGCTTTCCAGGATTGTCAGGCAGAATGGACAATCGGTGTATAAGATAAATGATGATGTTAGAACAAGACAACAGGTCATTGAACTGCTGGGAACTGCAAGAATAGACCCTGACGGGCATAACATTGTTTTACAAGGAGACATAATCAAGTTTACTGATATGAAACCAGAAGACAGGAGAGCTGTAATTGAGGAAGCTGCCGGAATTTCTGTTTATGAGGATAAAAAGAGGAAATCACTGAATGAGCTTGAAAAAGTAGAAATAAAATTAAAGGAAGCTGATATTGTTCTTACTGAGAGAAAAACACATCTTAGGGAATTAAAGAATGACAGGGACCAGGCAATAAAGTATAGAGAAATAGAGGGTAAGATAAAAGAGAACAAGGCTACATATTTGCATATGCAGATAAAACAAAAAGAAAACAGCAGGGAAGATATTGAAAAGAGACTGATGGAACAAGAACAAACCAAGGAGAAGATCCAGAAGAATATAGATAATTATAAAGAAGAAATCCAGAAAACAAAAGATGAGATAAAGAGTATAAATGACCAAATTGAGAAAAAAGGAGAGAAAGAGCAACTAGCATTACAAAAGGAGATTGATGGCTTAAAAACTTCTATTATTAAAAAGACAGCCAGAACTGATGTCCTGAATGGAGAAATAATAAAAACAAAAGAAAGAATTGTACAGCTAAAAAAGAATAATGTCGAATTAGACACTAAAATCAATGATTTAAAGAAAGAACTCGGCAATTTCGAAAGAGAAAAAGAAAAACTTTCATTACAAAAAGAGAAAATAGATAATAATATCAAAAAGCTAAAAGAAAAATACAACATCAAGGATGATGATTCTGCTGAGAAAGATATCGAGAATCTGCAGAAAGAGATAAGCAATGCACAAAATGAAATTAACCTGCTTTTGAGAGAGCATGATAAAAATGTTTTTATGCAGGATGAAATTAACAAAAAACTTGACATTGATTCAAATGGTGATGAAGAGAATATTAAACAGCTAAGGCAGAATTTTAAAACAATAACCCTGGATCTTAATAAGGCATTAGGAGAGGATTCTATGTTATCCAGCAAGGTAGGAAACATAAGAAAAGCATTGCTGGAACTAAATGAAAAACAGGCTAAATTAAATGCTAAAAGCATTGTTTCCAGAGAAAACCCATCTGCACAGTTAGTTAAGAAAATAATCAATTCAGGCATAAAGGGAATTTACAATACAGTAGGAAACCTGGCTAATGTCGACAAGAAATATTCTCTTGCACTAGAAGTTGCTGCAGGACCAAGAATCAATGCCATAGTTACAGAAGATGATAGTGTTGCAGCCAAGTGCATTGAGTATCTTAAAAGCAACAGACTCGGAGTTGTTACTTTTTTTCCTCTGAATAAGATAAAACCTGCAATTATCAATGAGAGTGCAAATATATATTCCAAGCAGAATGGTGTACATGGCCTTGCTCTTAACCTGATAAAGTATAATCCGAAGTTCAGGAATATTTTTTCTTATGCTCTTGGATCGACATTGATTGTTGATGATGTTGCTGTCGCCAGGAAGATTGGTGTCGGAAATGCCAGAATGGTAACTTTAGAAGGTGACTTACTGGAACAGAGCGGAGCTATGATAGGTGGATTCAGGAGACCCTTGACAGGATCAGGATTCAAGGAAGAAGATCTTGATACTGAGATTGAAAGATTGGAGAACGAGATTACTAATCTAAGATCTAATCTGACTGGTTTTGAGAACAAAAAACAAGAACTTGAAGAGAAGATTTCCAGATTAAGAAATGAAAAGATAAACCTTGAAAGCGAAATAATGAAGATTGAGAAAATCTCTGGTGCAGTTGATTTGATTAAACTGAGAAAAGATAAAAGTATAATAGAGGACAAGCAAAAAGAACTGTCAAATAAAATAAAAGAGCTTGAGAAGAAATCACAGTTCAATGAAAAAGAACTAACTAACCTGAAAGATGAAAGATCCAAAAGCAAGACCAGTGGAGTTAAGAATCTCAATGATCTTGAGGAAAACAAAAAAAACATTACAGGAGAGGTGCTTACACTTGAGTCTAACATAAAGTCAATAAACACCCAGATAAATGACATTCTTGAATCTGAAAAAAACAGAACTTTCCAAATCATAAAGAACCATGAAAAAGAAATTTTTGATTTTGATAATGAGCTTAAAAATCTAAAAGAGCAGGTCAGGACAGAACAAGACACCTTAAAAGACAATGAGAGAAAGGAAAAATCATTCTACAGCCAGTTTAAGGTCATGGTGAACAAAAGAAACAAGCTAAATGAAATAATTCAAGGGAAAGAGAATAATCTTGTGAGAATGGAGGAACAGATAAGAAATGTTGAGGAGAAGAAAAACAATGTTTCTCTGGACAGGGCTAAAATAATTGCAGAGATTGAAGGTATGGGAAAAGAATTCGAGGCTTTTAAAGATGAAAAGATAAGAAAGAATGTTAATACCGACCAGATAAAATATGAAATACAAAGATGCGAGAAAGACCTTCAGAATATGGGCAATGTTAACTTGAGAGCTCTGGAGGTATATGAGACTTTAGAAGAGGATTATAACAAATTGACTGATAAATCTGAGAAATTAAGACTGGAGAAAGGAGATGTCCTGAGTATGATGCAGGAGATTGAGAATCAGAAAATTGATTCTTTCCTACAGACTTTCAAGATTGTAGACAAACACTTTAAAGAGAATTTCTTAAATATTTCAAACAAAGGACAGGCTTATCTGGAACTAGAAGATCCAAAGAATCCTTTTAATGGTGGTGTTGAAGTAAAAGTAAGATTAATTGGTAACAAATATATGGATATAAGGAGCTTATCCGGGGGAGAGAAAACACTGACTGCATTAGCTTTTATATTTGCCATCCAGGAGTTTAATCCTGCCTCATTTTATCTGTTTGATGAGGTTGATGCTGCTCTTGATAAGACCAATTCAGAGAAACTGTCAAAATTAATCGCTAGATATGCTAGTAAAGCCCAGTATATTGTTATATCCCATAATGACGCTGTTGTTTCTGAAGCTGAAACAATTTATGGTGTTAGTATGCAGGAAGGAATTAGCAAGGTTATTAGTTTAAAGATTTGAAATTCTTGGCTATTTTTTATGTGGCTGATAAATAAGATTTCCGACAAGCTGACCATAACTAAGAGCAAGTATCGCTTTTTTATAGCCAATATGCAATTCATATTCAGTCCTCTGTACCCAGTCCTGATAATCCGGATATTTGTTATCTTGTTTTGATATAAAACCAACCAATGTTTTTATATCCATTATTCTGTCCAATGTCCTGAATGTAAAACTGAACATCTTATCTATTGCTTTTTTTTGGTTTTTGGTTTGTTATTTTTCTTTTTGGGCTTATCCTCTTCCTCAAAGAAATCAGTCATAGAATTCCAGTACTTGACCAGGATTATTATAATCAACAAAACTATCAAAGCCCCTAATATGAAAGCCCTGTATGGGTTTAACTTTTCTATAAGGTCATATTTTCTGAAAACAAAATATATTATGGCTAAGAGTATAAGAGCAATCACATATCTCCCTATTTTCAGCTCCTTTACTTTTTCACTAGATTCATCTTCAAGATTATCGGCATCTTCTTGTTCTTCTTCATTTTCATTACGGGAGGTTTTTTTCGCAATCTGCTCTTCATCATCTTCCAGGAATTCAGATATCTGGTTTCTGAACAATAAGATTATAATCACTACAGCGATTAATGCAAGACCTGCATATAGGTATCTTATGTTGAAATTAATACCAAATTTTTCTGACAATGATTTTTTGTTTTCTGTTTCTAGTGAAATCTCCTTTACTTCAAGAGATGGTATGTCATTTTCTATCTTCAACAATCTTATTTTGATATCTTTTTTGCCATCACCGTTGACATCAACGTCTTTTTCCTGGTTTATGGAAAGCTGGAATGCTGTTGAATTGCTTTTTATCACAACAATTACAGAGTCATTTTTTATATTAGAGATCAAGAGCTCATGCTCTTCATTGTTATAAACAAACTTTGTGTTTTCGGTTACTCTACTAAGATCTTTTATGTCTTTAATCTTTGTTGTATTATCAATTATATTTCTTCCTGTTATCTCTGATTGATTTGATGTTAGATAACTATTGAGCCAGCTGCCTACTCTTGAGAAAAATCCTTCTTTTTTTGCTGTCTGATTATCCTGTATTGTTGTTGTAGTGTTTATTGTTGGTTCTTCTGTTGAACTTAACTCTTCTGATGCGAGTACAGTAATATCAATATTCTTTGATCCAAGAACTGTATCAGTATCTTTGCTTCTCACAAAGATGGTTGCTTTATAATCTCCTGTCTTTGTGGTAGGTGATGGATATGCATATAGATAGACAATCTCACTTTTTCCAGGTTTTATGCTTATTGTTGCAGGATTCAGCTGTATAAAACTTGAGGCTGTGCCGCTTATCCCTATGTTGTATGTTGTCTCAAACCTTCCATTATTTAATATCTCAATTGCTTGGCTTATACTTGAGTCTCGGGCTATCTTTATGTCAGAAACTTTTATTTCAGGCTTATAGCATTCACTGCCAGATATTACTTCTAGATTAAATGAGTCATCTCCTTTTATTTTTTCTGTGTCAGAAGCTACCGAAGTTATCTTTATGTCATAAGTGCCAGAAGGAACATTCTTGCTTGTGTCAACTTCCAAGGAAACATCTTTCTCTTCACCAGGATTTAAATTCAATGAGTCTTTGTCAGTTCTTACAAATTCATGGTTCTTGAACAATTTGAACATTTTCGGAAACTGTCCTGTGTTTTTTATAGATATTTCATAAACCTTGTCAAGACCTTGGCATATTCTTTCATTCTCTTGCGGAATGATGACTTCTACATTGTTGCACTGGTTTACGTTTGCTCTTACATTGTTTTCCAGCTTTATCTTTCCATTTATATCTTCAATCTGCACATCAATATCAAATTCACCATTTGTCCCATAGTCAGGGGACAGAATCAAATTTATCGTGTCTTGGTCAAGGGCTTCTATTGTTGATGTTTTCCTGTCAAGATTTGCCCAGGCAGGACCAGACAATTTTAGTTGATAGGTATTTTTTTCAGTTGCTGCATTTGTTATTTTTAATGGTATAATCTGCTGTGTTCTTTCACAGAAACTTATAAAATTCTTCTCTATCGATGTTGTATAATCATAACATTTTTTCACATTAATCTCAGATTTTGCCGATGCGCTTGATAAGCTGCTTCTTGATTTTGCATTAAGAACTATGTCAAAGACGCCTTTGCTGTTGCATGGAACCTTTATATCTATAAAAATTTCTCTACTCTCTCCTGGATTTAGAGTTATGACTGATTCTGATGTTAAACCCCATTGACTTGTGCTTCCGCCTAGGCTTAGATCATACGTTTCCTGGAAGTTTCCTGAATTCTTCACCATAAAAGAATACCTCTCAGAATTGCAGCCGCAGACTTCTTTTGTTGGTGCGTTCTTTATATCAATCTTATGACAATCAGCAACATTAATAATAAATAATGATTTCTGCACTTGTTTCCCGTCATTTACCAGAAGATTAAGGTTATATTTTCCAGGAATTACCCTTGAATTCGGTGTTGAATAAATAAAAAGGGTTTTTTTGTCTGCTATTAAGCTAAATCCCAATGGAACAACTGTAGAAAATGAGCTTGCGCCACCTTCCAGATTTACTGAGAAATCTCCTGTTCCTTCAATGTCAGATGTAAACAAAGTAGTACTTCCAGGGCATACTATAGCTTCACTTTGCGTATCTTTTACTGAAAAATCAGCGTTTACATTTTTTATTAATGCTGAAAATAGAAATATGGATAAGACTAACGAAATTATTACGATTTTTTTATTATTCATAGTTGATAACCTCTATTTATTACTCTAAATCAGTTATTTATATAAATACTTTTTTATTAAAGAATATATATGTTTTAGAAGTTCGAGTTTATGCATATATGTTTATTCTATAATGATATAGATTATTTTACATCTTCTTTTGCTTTGTCTTTATATCAGAGAGTTTCCTGTTGTTGCTTATGCTCATGGTGGTGTTCCTGCTCATCATGATGCTCATGCTCTTTCTGTTGATGTATCTCCTCTTCTGTAGGATTATCACTGGTATGCTCTGTATTCATGCCTTTACTATTTGTGCTTTTATCAGATGCTGGCATTCCAGTGTTTGTTTCTGTTTTTTTTGTATTCTCTGGTAAAGGCTCTTTTTTGTTGTACTTTTTCCTATATAAAAAGTCTTCAACTTTATCCTTCAGATACAGATAAAGAATGAATATTGCAAAAAGAACCGGTAAAATCAATATACCTATGACAATACCTGACATGAAATTTAGTTTTACCATAAAAGAAGTATTTTAGAAAAATATTTAAAGTTATAGATGAAAATAAGAGCTAAAAAAGAAAAAGAAAAAACAGAGAAGATTAGTAATAAGTTTGTGATTCTCCACTCCCTTCTTCTGTATCCCTGCTTCTGGACTTGTTTATTGCTATTACAATTCCCAATATTACAAGGATTATAAGCAATACAATGAATCCTACCTCAAGTCCTGTCTTTATGTTCTCATAATTTCCTGTTTTAGGTGAAACCAATGACACTACATTGCCTTCAAGACTCAATTCCTTAACAGTCTTTGAGTCCTCATTTATTCTTGCTGTAAATAGATGCTTTCCAGTATCAGCGTCATCGTTTGCAACAACAAACAATGTTATCTGATTTGTATTTCCAGGCTGGACTGCTACTATTGCTGGTTCTATTCTTGTTTTTGCGAAATTCTGAGTTCCTAAGACTTCGGCTGTGAAGGTTCTTGTTTTGTCACCAAGATTACCTATCATTATTGTGTAAGCTATTGCTTTGCCTTTTCCTAGTTCCTTGCTTGAAGAATCTACATTTACTATCAAGTTCTGTTGTACATTTTCAGGAGTTATTTCTTCTCCAGTTACTGTCAATTTGTAGCTCTCTTCTGTTATTGTTTTACCTCTGTTGTATGCTACTCTGACTTTTAGGTCATAAATTCCTGGCTTTACTCCATTTAAACTGATTGGAGGAAGATCTATCTTTGCTGTGTCATCAAAATCAGGATTGTCAGTTGATTTTGATTCTGTTGATAATTTGTCAATTGAATCTGCAGTTGTTAATCCTAACTGTGGTATTGATGCTTCAACAATTACATTTTTTTCTCCTGATGTGAATCCTCCCAAATTTTCAATTACTGCGCCTATGCTAAGGAAGTCACCAGACTTTACTGTCAGTCCAGGAGTGAAGAACACTCTGAACAAATTGACGAAATGTCTTCTTTCTTCAACATTTAATGGGAAAGATACTCTTTCACTGTCTATATTGTTAAATGCTTCTATGTGCAGAGAATATGTTTTTGAGGATGAGATGTCTTCTGGTATTCTCAATGTTAACGTCTTTGAGTTTGTTGTTCCATTTTCAAGATCAAATGTATCTGTTTCATCTTCTATGTCACTGAATTCATAACCACCGATCCAGGCCTTGACTTTCACATCTCTTACATCTGCCAGATATGATTCAACCTCAAATCTTACTGTTACTTTGTCCCCTCTTTCTACATGAACTATTTTGCTAGTTCCTAAGATGTCTATACCATTAACTTCTACATCTGTGAATCTTAAATTTGTTGCTGCAAAAGTTGATAATGGCATAGTTATTAATACCAATAAACTAACAAGCATTAATGCTAAACTTAATTTTTTCATTTTCATTTTCCCCCTTATCATATGCTTTTATGAATTATCCTTAATAATGTGTTATTATCTTTAAGTTACTATCCCTATTTAAACTTTTTGGTAATAAATTTATATATTAGTAACATTCTTAAAGCTTTTGTTAATCGCGTTTATCTGACATTTATTACCTTATAGATTATGTCATGGTCATTATACTTGTTCTCTGCTGTTAGTGTAATTATGTACTGTCCTTTTTCTGATGGTTTATTAAGTCTTATTGTTCTCCATGTGCTTTCTGATTTATCAAGATTAATATCTGTGTAATCATACTGGTTTTCCAGCATTGCTGTTACTTTAATTTGTTCTCTTTTATTCCCTTCATTTTTCACATTGAAATATATATCGATGAAACTTTCTGTTTCTTTTATTATTACATTGTTGCTTATCTCAAATTTGTGTATACTGGTCTTCTTTGCTTGTGCCTCTCCTTTTGTTACTTGGATAACTGCTGTATCTGTGTCTGTTGCACCTTCGTTGTCTGTTACAGTTAAGCTTACTATGTATGTGCCTTCTGTTTGATATGCATGTACTGGGATTACAGCGTTTGAATTAGAATTATCACCGAAATCCCATAAATAATTGCTGATAAATCCATCAGAATCAAGACTTTGTGAACCATCAAATGTTATCTGAACTTCTGGAGATACTGTTTTGTCAGGACCAGCATTTGCTTCTGGAGGCAGATTCTGAACTACATCAATCAAATAAGATTGAATTGCATTTCCGTTGTTTCCGTCAGATACTTTTATCTCGACGCCATAACTTCCTACTTGTCCAGATGTCCATGTTATCAGACCTGTTGATGGATTTATTACCATGCCAGTAGGTGCAATGTTCAATGAGTATGTCAAGGCATCATTGTCTATGTCAATTGCCTCAACATCATACCTGTATGCTGTGTTTATTCTTGTAGTAGTTATAGGTACTGATGTTATCTCAGGATTATGGTTCATTATCTGTATTGTGTTTACTATTACCTTAGCTATGGATGATACTGTACCCCCAAAGCTGTCTAAGGCATATATAATGAAATTGTAGACTCCAGAATCTCCTGTTCTTGTCTGCCATGTGAATACATTATTACTTTTTGTAAATCTCTGATCGTTGATTGAGTAATTCAATATATCACTATCAAGATCATTGGCATTTGCTGTTATTGAAACTAAGCTTCCTTCATTAACTGAAATGTCATTTATTGGATTTATTGTTGGGTTCCTATTATAATCAAGAACTTTTATTGTTATTGATTCAATATCTGAATTGTCTGGATTTGATATTTCAAAAACCTTGAATGTCACTTGAAAATTTTTTTCTAATAAAGGATGCTGGACCATGTCATAGCTAGGGATCCATGAAAATTTTGCTGTGTTTCCTGTCTGGACTAATGTTGAGTTTTGAGGCAGATTTATTCCTGCTAGTGTCAGTTGATCATTTTCAGAATCAGTTGCTGTTATTATGAACTGTAGCCTGTCATTTTCTGAAACCTGTTTATCACCTATTGATTGCAAGATTGGTGGTTGATTACTTGTAGTTGGTGTTGACACTGTAAATGTCTTTGTTCCTGTTAATGGATCTCTTCCATTATTATTAGAGTTATCTTTAGCAGTAGCATAATAAGTATGTGCTCCTGCTGAATAAGTTTGAGATGTAGTAGAGCATTGACTGATAGTTCCTGTGTTGCATGTTTTAACATTTGAGCCATCAACATATATCTTTATCTCAGACAATCCACTTGCATCTGAAGCAGTAGCAGTTATTGTAACCTGATCTAAAGTTGAAGGATTTGATGGAGAATGGCTTACAGAAACACTTGGTGGTGTTGTATCCTGTTGTTGTGTAGGCTGTACTTTCAGATCAATATATCTTATCTGGAATTCATTGATATTATCTGAAACATATGCCTTAATTCTATAATCTCCTGCGTTATTACCATAATCCCGGGCTTGAATTGTGTATGATGAACCGAATGAACCTAGATTAGAATTTAATGTTCTGTCTTCATATGTTTTTAATATAACATCGTTAATGTTCAATAAATCTATCTTTATTTTTAATGGAGGATTTATTGTAAATGATGTAAAATCAAATATTGCAGCCTGACCATTCTCTATTGTCAGCTGTGACTGTCCATTAGACCATTTTAGTGTGCTGAGTGCTGCATTTACATCTGATAAAGATGAGAATGTCAACAAAAAAACAAATAAAAATGATAATAGTTTCTTCATTTTCTACTCCTGCTTATTTTCTGGATCCAGGATAAAATGAAATTCCTGCACCAGTAGATATTTTATCTTTAATGTTTCCTGGTCTGATTGTTGCTGACAGGTCTATGTAGTAACCTGCTACACCATTTTTAGGCTTGAAGATGACTCCAGCTTTTATCAGAGGATAAAACTTCTGCTCATTGCTTATTAATGAAATAATTGACCTTTCTTGATCTAATCTCCCATTAATATACTGTCTTTCAGAGCCTTCCTGCCTTTCTGCTTCTTGATTTATACTTACACCTGTTCCTAGATAAAATCCTGAATCATTACCATTTAATTTTAATATCCCGAATAAATCTGTTTTTTTGGCATCATTGAATTCTTGCCTTTGTCCTTGATATGTCACATTGCCAAAATTTGCTTCTGTTGTAATAACTGGACCAGATGAATTTCTTCTTCCATAGTTAGCACCAACTCCATATCTGCCTGCTGAAAACCTGAATTCAGGAGAAGTCATTTCATTCTGATAAGAAACACCAAAACCTAATCCGATGTTCGGCTTTTTGCTTTCTATTATTCTTATTTCAGGATGTGTTCTTTCACTTAACTCGTTTCTTACACTATCAATTCTGGAATCTTGAACATTGACCTTGTCTTTTATTGAAATAATCCCTTGTTCTGCATGATTTAATCTTTCATTGTAACTTGATTTTTCTTTTCTTTCAGGTCCGTTATAAATACCGTGAAAATCTTCATATGATTCATCTGCTAAATCATCAAGAGATAAATATGCAGTAAATCCTTTTGGTAATACCAAATGACCTGTCCTGTCAAAGATATTTCCTTCTTTTTTAGATTTTGGCTTGATTGGAGTTCCGTTTTCGTCTACGTATGATGTTATAACTGCAGAAACATATTGTATTTCTTTTCCTGGTCTGGCGCTTCCTATCTTTACCTCACTTTTTGAGACATTTATATTTCCGATATAGATTGTTGATGGATCTACGCTATCACTTACTTTTCCAATGCTGCCTTTTCCGCTCCATGTCAATCCTCTGAGCCATTTAGCTAACAATCCATCATGTTCTGCATTCTGCTTTAATGTTCTTGAATCAGCCCTTGATATAACAGTTTTATCATTGATTTTATCAAGGATTAATTTTAATGAATCTATCTCTGTTTTCCTGAATGTTCCTGCGACAGCATCTGTTCTTGTTCTGTCATATCTGACGTCTGTTATAATATTGTCAGCACCAGCATAGAAATGTATATAATTAGGATCCAGGTTAACATTTGCTGTTCTTTTATAAAGATTAGCAACAAAATTTTGCTGTTCATTCAATCTTTCCAGATCTGTTGCTCTTGTACCTAAATTTGTCAGCTTCAGCAAATCTGCTAAGGTTCCTTTTGATTGATTTAAGTTTACTGTTATTCCTGAACTGTCAGAGCTTGCATATACAAATAATGAATCTGTTTTATTATTTATGCTTTGCTCAAGCAATTTTAATTTTTCAAATCTTAATGAATCTTCTTTTGTTATCCTTAATGAATCTTCTTTTGTTATAGATTTTACCCTTGATTCTTCCTCTTTTATCAAAGAATCTAACCTTGTTCTTTCAAATCTTAATGAATCAACTGTAGCAACAGATGTAATTGTTTTATCTACTGAACCTGCTTTCACGGTTTGTGCATTCAAATCAGAATTATATAAAATAACAGATGATAATACAGAACCTATAATATATTTCAAGTTTGACATGATTTTACTCCCCTATGTTTTTGTTTACTATATAATAATTGTTTTGTATGATTACTTTGAAGTTAGGAAATCATATAAATTTATAAACCTTACTAAAAAAAGCGCTGGTGCATTCTTCTAATAAAGATATATCTTGATATGTCTTTGTTCTTTATTTTACAGCAATTAAGTATATGAAATGACTGTTACTCAATATCCATGGGATTGTTAAAGAAAGAGAAATGATCAATGTTATGATGGCAATTTCTTCCCATAATCCTTTTTTTGTATAATTCAACAAAATAAAAGAGCTTGTTATCAAAGTAAGTATATGGACTGGTGCATAAACATCCCATGCTGCGACCTCTACTTCATCAGTGTTGAAAGTGGCCATGAACAGTAAATGGAATGCCAGAAGTATAAACATGAAATAAAGGAAGGGATTCTTGAAGTTTATCTGTTTTCTATAAATTAGCATCAGCGAAATAAGTAATATCAATCCAAAAGGAGCCAATAAAACATTAAAATTCAGAAAATCAATCAAATGACCAAATGAAAACATTGTAAAGCTCTGCCATATTGTTGTTGTCTTAAACAATGGAAGAAATATTGTTCCATCTCCTCCTCCTAGGAGAGACCCTGCTTTTACCTTCTCAATCTGATATATATGGACATTGTGTATTTTCTGAAGATTAAACTCTATGAACAAAAAAAGCAAAATTGTTGGTATCAATAGCAGAACCAGGAATTTTAAGAACTTCTTGCTGAATATTCCCCTTAAAAAATTTCCTGCAGATAACTTTGATATGTTAATATTGAAGAAATATAAAAATAACAAACCTGGAATGAACCAGAATACAGAGGCATTTGTCCAGAAACTTAGCCAGAATGCCAGTACAGGATAAATGAATTTTGTTCTGCCTTTAATGTACAAGTATGATAAATAAAGAAAAAGAAGCATCCAGACAAAACCGAATGTTGTTGCATCATACCAACCGAATAAAAATTGCATAAAACCAGTTGATATCAACAACAGGAATAACATAACCTTTTGTAATCTGCTCTTGACTAGAGAATCTGCCAACAAAAGCAATATGAAGATGTATAATGGAGCATTCAACAGGAAAAAGATCTCTGTTGATTTTATTGCATCCCATGAGAATAGATATGATGTCAATTGATGAAATATGAACAGCAGGTATGTACTTATCGGAGCGCTCATGTAGAAGAGTCTTGATGGATCTTCAAGGGCTTTTTGTACTATTATTATACCCCAATGGTCTCTGCTATTTACTGTATTGTTTGAAAATTTAAAGATAAAAGACAATGGAATGAAGGACAGGCTTATCACAGCAAAAAACCATATCTTTCTTTTAATCTTTATCCTTTCTATCGCATCTTTCAAAAAGATTATTATTGAACTCCTGATTTTTTTTATTGAAATCAAAAGTGCAATCAGCAATGTTGCAATGCTATAGATTAACAGGCCTAATGTAGGTGTCCAATTATTAACAGGGTCTCTTGTATGGATTATACCCCATAACAGATAATTGTAATTCTTTATTCCAAGATAATTTACTAGATAAGACAGAAACTGCAATAGCATCAGAAAAATCCCAAAACTTATTATTATCTTTTTCAGCAAGTCATCTTTTTTCATATTTGTTCCCCCTCAGAAAAAAGAAATAGAATATTATAAAAAACAAGGATCCTACAAATATGATTCCTTCCCTGTTAAGTATCCAATATCTTATTATGAAATCTTTTATCATCTTATAATTATCATCGTTTGATTAATCTTAACTGATAAACAGACTTTTAAGTTTTCTTATTGAGATTAATTTCGATAAGAAGCAGAGAGCCGAAGTATGGAAAGAATTTCTTTTCCATCCTAAAAACCAAACATGCAAGCCTTGTCGATATCATTGAGACAAATGGCGAGATTATGAAAATCGATCTTATTTTTCCACCCTTGAATAATTTCTTCGCTTTTAAAACAGTAAACCTGTTTATATGCTCCTCTGAATAGTTTATTGGATTTATTTTTGACCATATATATTCTATTAATGGCCAAAGGCTGGCATAATTCGGTGTTGTTATCATTATTCTTTTTTTTGCTACCCTTTTTAATTCTTTGATAATCTCCTTGTTATATTTCTTATTTATGTGCTCTATTACCTCGACAAAGATTATTGTATCAAATGAATTATCCTTAAAAGGCAGAGTCTGAACATGGCCGTTTATGAATTTATTTCCGAACATCTTTTTTGCAAATTTCAGCTGCTTAAATGACGGATCCAGGCCGATACCATTATTGTTGAAGAGAAAAAATGCACCTGATGCTGAGCCAGCATCCAGGAATTTCCCAATGATATTTTTGTTTACTTCTTTGAATTTTTTCCTGTGCCAAAATCTTTGTATATTGGAGCCCTTTGTCAAAGAGTAATAATCATGCCCTTGTTTTAATGTATCATAGAATTCTTTAACCATTTTTGATCTTGTATTTGTATAGTCTTCCGAGATGTTTTATGTAGTTTATGTATTCCTTCAGTGTCAATTTAGAAGTCCCTGTATCCCTGTTCTGAAAGATATAAGGTATTTCAATTGTGTTCTTGTATTTGCTTTTAATCAGCAATTCAAGTAAAATCTTATAACCTATTGGATTCAGTTTAATGCCTTTTATTATCTTTTTCTTAAAGAAGAAAAATCCTGACATTGGGTCTTTTATGTTTGTTAACGGTCTCGTCAGTATTGTTGCTCCCATTGAGACTAATTTTCTCCATAAAGGCCATCTTTGGACTTTGCCTCCCTTTACCAGTCTGCTGCCTATAACAAGGTCATAGTCTTTTGTAAGATTTATCATTTCCCTTATTTTTGAGCTAGGATGGCTTAAGTCAGCATCCATGACACCTATGATATCTGAAGACGCGTTTTCAAAACCCTTTATGACAGCGCTGCTCAGGCCTAATCTTCCTTCTCTTGTTATGATCTTGATATTATATTTCATTGCCAGCTTTCTCGCTGATTCTGAAGTGCCGTCAGGGCTGTTGTCATCAACAATAATAATCTCCAGGTCCTTGTAATTTGAGAATAAGCTCGGAATAAGTTTTTTTATGTTTTCACTTTCATTATATGTTGGTATTACAATTGATATCATTATTTAACTGCATACTTTTACATGTTTATAAAATTATTTATGTAAAATATGGGGCTGCCAGGATTTGAACCTGGATCAAAAGGTGTCTTCAAGTTTTTTAGTTTTTAAAAAACTAACACCTAACTTTTCTTCATAGCAGAGCTGCTCAGAGCTCCAACAATACTGGAGCCTCCCATTCTAGCCGGGTTAAACTACAGCCCCCTCCTAATAGAAAAGAGAAATTTGTTATATAAATATTCCGATATTTCTCTTGTTTATATATTTATGATTAATAGTTATATAATATCTATATAATATCTAATGTTGATGTATCTGCTCTTTCTTCCAGGCTTTCATTGTCCAATGTGGCACTTACTGCAAGTTCAAAGCTTAGACATTCTCCCGGCTCTAAATTTATATATTCTCTTATCCATTTAACATCATTTCTATCTAAACTTGAGATATAAGCTAATGCATCAGGGAATGTTAATTTTATTAATGCCCTCCCGGGCTCTTCTACTGTGATAAGATTCTCTACTTGAGATATTCTTATCCTTTTTGGTTGTTCTAATATATATCCTGTCATTTTGTTTCATACTCTAATATTATTTTTATTAATTTTCTTAATTATATTTTCAGGTTTTTCACAGTTTTTCCGCATAGATGTTGTACATACCTTTGTTTTCATCTTATTATCTAGCATTTATTTTCAATTTATTTTTTTTGATTATATTCTTTAATCTTTTGTATAAAATTAAGCCATTTCCAAAACCACTAAAATATACGTAATTATCTACTTCATTGCTATGATGGTGTATCTGGATTCCCTTTAAAAATCCCCAATCTAGATAATCAATTTTATTATAATTAATTTTAAGATTCTTATTCAATATATCTAAAATTAAATGATTTCTATATAATTCTAATCTCGCTAACGGCCATGAAGCTTTTAATCCTCGAAAAAAAATATTATTCCATATCCTGTCCGGACCAATATATGTATTGATTCTTTTTTTAAGGATGGGTTCCATTTTATTTCATTCTTTGAATATATTTTTAAATTTATTTATTCATGGCTTTGGATAATCTTTTTAAACCTCCTTTTTAATTTGTTTTGAATGTTAAAAAAAGAAGAGATATTCTTTCCTTATGAAAATATCAGGGAAACACAGGTAAAATTCATTTCTAATGTACTTGAATGTTTCGATAACAAAAAAAATATTTTGGTACATGCTCCTACAGGATCCGGGAAAACTGTTTCTGTCCTGAGCCCCTTGATAAGCAGGACATTGAAGAAGGATATCACGATTTTTTTTATGACACCTAAGCATTCCCAGCACAGGATTGTCATAGAAACATTGAGACTGATAAAGCAGAAGTTCAATATCCAGATAAGTGCTGTTGATTTCATAGGAAAAAAGCTCATGTGCATTCAGCATGGAATTGAAAATCTTAACGGAATGCAGTTTTATGATTATTGCAGAGATGCAAGAGAGAATAAAACATGTGAATATTACAATAACTTCAAAGAGAAAAACAATAAGACAAAGAAAGATATTCTTGGAGAGAAATTACTGAGGCTAAACCCCCTGAATGTTGAAGACCTGATTACTATAAGCAAAAATGATAAGATATGCCCCTATGAGATTTCTTCAGAGATATCAAAGAGTGCTAAGATAATAATTGCTGATTATAACCATCTTTTGAATCCAGGAATAAGAAAATATTTTTTAGACAGAACCGGAAAAAAATTAAATAATTCGATACTTATCTTTGATGAAGCGCATAATCTCATTGATAAATGCAGGGATTTGCTAAGCATCAGGATTTCAAGCATGACTTTGAGTTATGCTATCAGAGAAGCAGAAAGATATGACTATCATGAACTGGTAAAACATCTGAAAAATATACACGATATATTGTTTGCTCTATCAAAAGATTTGCAGATAGATGAATATGAATCCCTAGTAAAAAAAGGCAAATTTTCAGACAGAATAGATAACTATGATAACCTAGTGCAAAGTTTAAAGCTGGCTGCTGATGCTATACTTGAAGACAAGAAAAAAAGCTCAATCTCTTCTGTTGCCAATTTTCTTGAATCCTGGAATGGGGAAGATGATGGCTTTACTAGAATACTAAAAAAGGAATTTTACAAAGACAAGCCAAATATTATCCTGAGTTACAACTGCTTGGACCCTTCTTTGATTACTAATGATCTGATTAATGATTCTTTTTTGATAGTGTTAATGTCAGGAACTTTAAGTCCAATAGAAATGCACAGAGATTTATTAGGATTCAAGAATGAAAATTCCAGATTGCTTGAATTAGACAATCTGTTTCCAGAACACAACAGGCTTAACATAATAGTGCCTAATATCACAACTAAATTCACAGACAGAAGCAATGAGATGTTCAAGAAAATTGCTGTTGAATGTTCTAATATTGTCAATGCTGTTCCCGGCAATTCATTGGTGTTTTTTCCGAGCTATGATTTAAGAGACAGAGTTAATGAATATTTTCAGGTCTTGTGCAGAAAAACTACTTTTTTAGAAAATTCAAGAATGAACAAGAATGAAAGGAATATTTTGTTGGAAAGATTCAAAGACTATAAAGACAGCGGTGCTGTTTTAATGGCTGTTTCTTCAGGCTCTTTTGGTGAAGGAGTTGATTTTATTGGTGATGTGTTAAAATGCGTTGTTGTGGTTGGTCTGCCTCTGGCCAGGCCAGATTTGGAAACTAAGGAGCTAATAAATTATTATGACAAGAAGTTCAATGATGGTTGGAATTATGGATATATATATCCTGCTATAATAAAGATACTGCAGAATGCAGGAAGATGCATAAGAAGTGAAAGTGACAGAGGTGTTATTGTTTTTCTGGACAACAGATACATGTGGCAGCAATACAAGAAATGTTTTCCAAGAGATATGAAATTAAGAATTGCTGATAAGCCTGAAACTTTAATAAATGAGTTCTTCAAGCTTTGACTAAATCTTGATTTTATAAGGCATTTTTATTATCATTTTCTTCTTGTAAATTCTTATCTCGCTGTTAAATCTTCCAAAGAGCATAACATATTGGTCTTCATGTATTAGATTGAACATTTTTTCAGGCAATAATTCAGTTTGGTTAACTTCTATTATCTTCATGTCATTTTCTTCATATGCAGAGACAATATGATTTAAGAATATGTTACTTGAAGAAATGTCTTCCAATTGATAAACATTTATCCGATCATGCTCTATCTGGGGGATGCATCCTTCACGGAGTATTTTTTCCAGTAATCTATTACTAAAATATTTTATAAAAAAACATGGATTTTTATCTTCTATTTTTTGTTTCAGCGATGCTATCCTTGATCTGTATTTATCTGCCATTTCTTTATCTGCTATTTCTCCAGGTTCTTTTGTCTCTGCCTTTTCCAACATTGCAGCTAAACTCTTTGGATTAGGAGAAGGATCCGGCAATAAATTCCTGTTTCCATGATGAGCTAGTATTTGGCAGCCGTTTATATATTCTTCAACATGTTTTATTGTGTATTTTTCATGATTAATTAATTTTAAATACTCAAGGCATTCTCTTGCAAGTTTTTCTGAATATATATAGTTTTCATTTGATAAGTAGTATTCTGTCAGAAATCTTTTTAGTTCTATATTCATAACATTTATATTAGCATCGATTTCCTGTTTTTTATCATGATTTTTTATATGATTTCTTATAACTCTTGTTATTGCAATTCTATTATCAATGCTCTTTACTATTTCTTTTATGTCCCTTAAAGGATGATCAAAACTGTTCAATATTATAGCTTTTGATTTGTAACAATTTGCCTCTGCTTCAAGAGGGAAGCCAGACAGGTATATTTTGTTGAACTTCTTTTTATTATACTCTATTGTAAAGGGCAGAGTAGCACTTATTCTTTTAACCATTCTTATATTTCCCACAAAACCAGAAATGGGGATAATTTATTAAAAGTTACTTCTGAATCTTTTTTGCTGAATCCCTGAATGTTGTGGCAACATCGATGTAATATTTACCATCCCCTACTTTATAGACCAATGGTTTTTTTGAAAACAAATCAACCAAAGAGATTTCATATTGTCCTGGTTTTAATATCCTGATAGATTCTAGTTCCAGGATTATTGGTTTGTCCTTATATTCTTCACCAATAAGTTCATAGACATCTTGCTCTATCTGGAGCTTTTCTTCTTTGTTAAGATTTGAGCTTAGATTTACCAAGCGGTCTATGTCTTCTTTCTTGACGAAGAAAAAGAACTTACTTCCGCATGAGCAGCCTTTTAGCAGCTCTAAAGAGCCGTTTTCATACATCTTACTGCAGCGGACACATTGATGCGGCATTTTTTATCTTCGGAAAAATTATCTTCTCCTTTTTTTTATGCTTGATGTGAACAGCTCTATCTTGTTGGGGTCCCGCCTTATTTCTCTCACAATAGTTGCAGGTCCTATTACTGTGAAACCTTCTCTATTACCTAACAGCAAGCGGGCCAGGCTTGTTTTCAGGACATCTATGATCTGCTCATTCTTTTTTTTGTATTCAACCCCGCAGATTTCCACACCCTTGAATTTTCTGTCTATTATCTCCATTGTTCTTTGGATAAGAGATGCTTCTTCATCTGGATTTAGACGACCTTCTACAAGAACAATTCTGTTTGTCTTTACTATGTTTAGCAGCTTCTCTATTTTCTCTACTTTATTCAAGTTTTTAATTTCATTATATGGGATGAATTGTAATGTTAACATTTTTTATTTTACGAGATTGAACAGCTCCTGATAAAAATCCTGCATATTCTCCCCTTTTAGTGCTGATATTCCTATGACATTGTACTGGGGAAAGGCATTTTCTATCCTTTTCACGCTTGAATTCCTTAAATCTGTTTTGTTCCCGACTATTAATACAGGAATGTTTCTGGCTGCTAGGTTCCCTATTATTGTTATGTTTACCTGGTTATATGGATCTTTTGATGCATCTAACACAACTAAGACGCAATCTACATTTTCGAGCCATTTTATTGATTCTATCACTCCTCTTGTAGCTTCCTTAGCCCTTTCTTTAGCTTCTTTTTCATTCATCTTATATTTCATGAATTCTTCATAATCTATCTTTGTCGCTATCCCTGGAGTATCTACTAAGTTGAACTCAAGCTCTTTGCCGTTATTAGAACGTATCTTAACCTTTTCTTTTATTATTACTTCTCTGGTTTCATGAGGAACTTTAGAAACAGTGGACATTTCTTCACCTAACCAGTCTAGGCATATTTTATTAGCCAAGCTACTCTTGCCAGAATTAACAGGACCATAAAATCCTAATTTTATGCTCTTTTTTCTTCCGAATATTTTTGTAAATAATTTTTTGAAATATGAAATAACCATTAAACACCTCTTATTTCTGTATAAAACTGGAATTATTAAAGATTTCGTTGTTTTAGTTGTATTGTTATCCAATAACTTTTTTATGTATAATATCCACTATTTCAGGGTTAGCTAGTGTTGTGACATCACCAATATTCTGATTGTTGGAGATTGCAGCTAATATCCTTCTCATTATCTTTCCAGATCTTGTTTTTGGCATGTCAGGAACAACATAAACATCTTTAGGCTTTGCTATTTTTCCAATATTTTCTTCAATGACATTTTTTATTTTAGAAATAATTTCATTATCAGAATAAGATCCTGGCTTTAAGGAAACAAATATTACAGGCATTTTTCCTTTTAATTCATCATTCACAGGGACAGCTGCTGCTTCTGCAATTTCTTTTATCATCAAACATGCTGATTCAAGTTCTTTAGTGCCAAGCCTATGGCCTGCAACATTTATTATATCATCTACCCTGCCAAGAATTCTGAAATAACCATCTGATGATTGCAAGGCTGCATCACCGGCAAAATATAGCCAGTCTTTCCAGTTTTTGCTTTCTGGATTTTTATTGTATTTGGCAAAATATGTTGAAATATATTTCTTATTATCATTGTATATTGTCTGGAACTGACCCGGCCATGGATTTCTGATGCAGATGTTTCCAGCTTTTCCAGAACCTTTGGGTATTTCATTTCCATATTCATCTAGGATAACCGGATATATACCGGGCATTCCCGGGCCTGTGCTTCCCGGCTTCATGTTTTGCATGGCAGGAATTGTGCTGCATAGAAAACCTCCTGTTTCTGTCTGCCACCAGGTATCGACAATAACAGATTTACTTTTTCCAACAATATCATGATACCATTTCCAGATTTCTGGTTCAATTGGCTCGCCGACAGTTGTCATATGCTTAAAATTATAATTATATTTTTTGGGCTCATCAGGCCCTGACTTTCGCAGCATACGTATTGTTGTCGGAGCAGTATGAAAAATATTGACTTTTAATTTTTCAGCAATCCTCCATATTCTTCCAGGATCAGGAAATAATGGGGCGCCTTCATATATGACAACAGTGGTTCCTAATGATAATGGTCCGTAGACAATGTAAGAATGGCCTGTGATCCAGCCGATGTCAGCTAAACACCAGTAAATGTCCTCTGGATGAATATCCTGGATGTATTTTGATGTTCCTGTAACATATGACAGATAACCTCCTGTGCTATGCTGGCAGCCTTTTGGTCCACCAGTTGTTCCACTTGTATACATTAAAAATAATGGGGCTTCAGAGGGCATCTGAACTGTATTAATTTTTCTGTCTTTGAAATCTTTAATTATTTCATTAACAATATGGTCTCTTCCCTTGATAATCGGTGTTGGTGAAGAATATTTTCCAGGATATCTCTGCCAGATTAATACCTTTTCTATTTTTTGTCCATTTTCTTCAGCTGTCTTAACAGCTTCGTCAACATTTGCTTTATGATTTAATAATTTTCCATTTCTGTAATAAGAATCCATGACAATCAAGATTTTACTTCCTGAATTTGCAGCTCTTTGTCCGCAGGCTTTGCCACTAAAACCACCGAAAACGACAGAATGAACAGCTCCGAGCCTTGCACAGGCTAGCATTGTAATTGGAAGTTCAGGAACCATTGGCATATGTACAGTTATCCTGTCTCCGGATTTTACATTTGCAAAATCCTTTAACAATGCAGCAAATTCATTTATTTTGTTGTACAAATCATTATAGGTTATGGTCTGATGTTTTTCTTCTTCAGGCTCTGGCACATAAATTAATGCAGCCTTATCCTTATATTTTTTTAAATGCCTATCAACACAGTTATAACTTGCATTTAACTTGCCACCAACAAACCATTTCCAGAAAGGAGCATTGCTTGTGTCTAATGTAGTGTGCCATTTTTCATTCCAGTCCAGCATATTGGCATATTCATTAAAGCAATCTGGAAAGTTGTCTATACTAAACCTTTCGTAAACATTTTCATCAGTCATGTTAGCTTGTTCAATGAATTCTTTTGGCGGAGAATAATATTCCTCTTCTTTCCAGTGAACAGCTATCTGGGCTTCTGTAACTTCTGTTTCGTCAATCATGGTAATTTTCTTTATCTTTGTTAAACTAAGACAAAAAACTCATGTTTTATAAATATTGGGTTGTTACAGATTTATTTGTTAATCTTATTAAAGGTTCAAGAGGATACACTGTAAGGAATTTAAATATAAAGAGTTTCTTTAGATTTCCTTTAAATTTTACCAACTAAATCCAATCCTGGCTTTAAAGTTTCCTTTCCGGGTTCCCAACTTGCAGGACATACTTGGCCTTTATTTTCTCTGACGAATTTGGCAGCTTTAATTTTTCTTAATAATTCTTTTGAACTTCTTCCAATGTCATTATGGTGAATTTCAAATGCCTTTAACAAGCCATCAGGATCAAATATAAAAGAGCCTCTTAATGACTTGCCTTCTTCTTCTATGTAAGTTCCTAAAGCTTTGCATAGGTTGCCTGTTGAATCAGACAGCATTGGAAATTTAATTTTTTTTATTGATTTTGAATTGTCATGCCAGGCCTTGTGAACATAAACAGAATCTGTGCTCACGCTCATTATCTCAGCGTTTAAATTTCTAAATTCATTATAACTTTCAGCAAGCTCTTCTAATTCTGTAGGACAGATAAAGGTAAAATCTCCAGGGTAAAAAACCAGGATTAACCATTTTTCCTTGAAGGATGATAATTTAATCTTCTTAATTTTATTTTCATGGAATGCATCTAATGTCAAATCAGGAATTTTTTGATTTATTTGTGCCATGTTGTTTTGTTATAAATAAAGTCTTTTAAATGTTCTTATTTTTGAAGCTTTGCCCGATAAGTAGCTCATGCCCGAATAATATTAACCCTTAAAGATGACTAACAAAATAGTAGCAATAACCAAAGCCCAAGTCCCAAACACTAACCATTTAGTCCACTTGAATATTTCATATTGAATGTAATATGGTAATAATAAATTGTGTCCTCTATTTGTATCAATTATTTTACTTTTACCCGTTTGTTCCTTAAGAGCATCTTCTATCCCCGTTTCAGAATTTTTTATCCAATCTTTAAACGCCATGTTTACCTTCCTTTGTAGACTTCTCTTTATTATTAATTAAACCTTCTTTATCAAATTCAACACCATCTTTTTTAGTTAAATCCTTAGGAATTCTATATTCTGCCCAGCTTATCTTTTTATTTTGGATAACATCCTTTAATGTCTTCTCTACAGGACTTGTTCTCGCATTTCCACTCTTGACTTCAACAAAGACAACTTCACTAATATCTTTTCTTTCATTCCCATTAACATTTTTCTATTCACCCCCTCTAACTATGTTAGATTTTATTTTAATTTGAGAAATATAAGAATTAGTTAAATTTAATGCTCGTATCTTTTTCATAGTATTTTAAAAATAGGTTAGTATATAAAGATTGTTATACTGAAGAATATATATACATAAGCATAGATATATTTATATATTACTTAATTCTTCTATTACTTATGGAGAGAATAACTGTCAGTGTAAAAATAGGCCCAGAGGTGTGGAAAGAGGTGCAACATCGTTGTATTGATGAAGGTAAAGAATATTCTGAATATGTTGAAAATGCTTTGAAAGAAGCATTAAAGAAAAAAGGAAAATGACTAAAAAAATTTCAAAGATGAAATCTGCACATTCTTTTAATGTGCTTATTTGGAGTAGAAAATATTATGGTGATAATACTAAGAATAAAAGAGAGATTCCATTGTGGAGTGGTCAGGTAGTAAACAATAAAACAAAAATAAATAAAAAGTTTCATAGAGCCTCTCAATTACTTAAGATATTAGAAGATTTTTATTTTGAAGAAGAAAAGAAAAAATAATAAAAAATCTGCCCGAAAAGTATCACTTTTTATAGACTATTCGGGCAAAGCTTATTTTTTATCTTTTTACTCTTATTTGCAAAATAATAAGATTCTAAGCAGAGATTTATAATAAGTTCTTATTTTTCAGTGGCAAAAGATTTATAAATTAAGATTCATTTGAAATATTATGAAATCTGGATTAAATAGAAACTTTCTGAATAAGAAAAGTTTGATTCTTATATTTTCTGTTCTTTTCTTGGCTTTAATACCCATAACTGAATCAAGTTTTGATTTTAATGAGAGCAATGATAAGCCTGAAGATAAATTAAAAGAATATAATGGTTATATTGTTGAATTTAAAGAGGAGCCGTTATTGGCTAAAGAGAAAGAACTTAAAAACAGTGTTATAACAGATAATAGAGAAAGTCATATTAATGTTCCTGTTGATACATCAAACTATAATAGAGAATTAGAAGAACATAAAAACAAAATTGAAATAGAGCATATCAATTTTAAATCAAGATTGTCTAATGTTCTTAATGAAGAGCAAATAAATAAAAAGAAATCTCTTTCAAGTGCTCCTGTTGATGAATATTCCCCTAATGATAAAATAATAAAAGAATACAAAAATGCTTTTAACGGTGTTGTATTAAACCTTACCTCTGAAGAAGATGTTGAAAAAATAAAGAAATTTCCAGAAGTAAAAAATGTTTATCCTAACCATATGGTTTATGCAGATTTAATGGATTCTGTCTCTTTAATAAATGCTGATGATGCCTGGAGATTAGATAAATACGGGAATAATTGTTTGGAAAGCGGAGAGGAATGCTTGACTGGGAAAGATGTCAAGATTGGAATTATTGATACTGGTGTTGATTATACGCATCCTGAATTGGGCAGAACAATAATAAATGAGAGAAACCTGGAAAAGATCACTAATGATAATTTAGATTTATTTTTCTCTAATCATGTAGACCAAAGTATAAGCATGGATAATGACAGAATTGCATATTACTCTGATGATAAGATATATATTTATTCTTTTCAGACTAAGCAGATAACAAATATAATAACAATGTTATCTAATGAAACAACAGAACTTAAGGTTGACAGACTGTCTTTGAAAGGCAATTATGTGGTGTATTTTGCCGTTAATAATGGTAATTCAGAGAATTATATTTTTTTGTATGATTTAAATACAGGGGAGCATAAACAAATTGCCTCAGGCATTAGAGGAGTTGGTTATATTTTCATTTCTGATGATAAGATTGTTTACAGTGCAAGCAGGATTGATAATAATGATGATGTTAGGAGCAATATATTTATTTATGATATTAAAACTGGAAATGATACAGCAATATTAAATGAAGATAATGAACTTCTTTATCTGCCTTCAGTCTCTAATAATTTAATTGCTTATTCTACAGATTCAGAAAACGGCTGCTATGATGGTGTAATCTATGACATGAATGCGAATTTAAAACAAATTATAAAACCTGCTGAGCTTGGTGTTATACTTGATTTTAAAGATGACAAATTATTCTACATGGCATGTAATGATTACTCTTTGAATTTCGGAACTTATTACCTTTATGACATTAAGACTGGCGAATATACTAAAATAGGATTAAACTTAGAGGAAAAAGAAACTAATGCAAGCGATGTTGACTTTATGTGGATAACCTACTGGATAATCCAATCAAAAATTACAGATGATTTAATCTTTTTTTCAAAAGATTTTGGTGCAAATTCAATAATGGCTTATGACATGAATCAAAAAAGATATGTGCAGATAAACATTATAAAACCTACCGGAGATTTTGATGCTATAGATAATAAAGTTTGTTTTGTTTCTACAGATAAAAATATCTATTGCCATGATTATGATGTTAATGATAGTTATGAGCTACCTCAGAATATTTTTAATGAAAAGGTGATTGATGGCTATGATTTTGTCAATAATGACAATGATCCAATGGATGATAATGGGCATGGAACTCATGTTGCTGCAACAGCAGGTGGAAAGGCTAATGATGTTTTGCTTCATTCAGATATTGTCAATCGAGATGCTCAAAATTCTGGTGGAGGTGGAGGAGGCGGTATTTTACAAAATGGTTTAAATGGAATAGCACCAGATGCTAAGATTGTAGCATATAAGGTATTGAATAATTTTGGCTCTGGATATTTTAGTGATGTGATAGCAGCCATAGAAAGAAGTGTTGACCCAAATCAGGATTATGATTATTCTGATCACTTGGATATAATAAGTTTAAGTTTAGGCAGCAGTTATGGAGATCCTGATGATCCTGTCTCTCAGGCTATAGATAATGCAGCAAGCGCTGGTGTTGTTGCAGTTATAGCAGCAGGAAATTCTGGATCTGAAGAGCAGACTATTGGAAGCCCTGGAAAAGCAAGAAAAGCTATAACTGTGGGCGCATCTGATAAAAATGATTCAATTGCTTCCTTTAGCTCAAGAGGACCAGTTATTTGGGATGATAATGCGATAATAAAGCCAGATATTGTTGCTCCAGGAGTTAATATTTGCGCAGCTAAGTCAGTGCAGGGTGGATTTATGAATAGAGATTGTTACAATGATGATAAGCATATTGCACTTTCTGGCACGTCAATGGCAACGCCGCATGTTTCTGGTGCAGCAGCATTATTAAAACAAAAAAATCCTGATTGGAGTCCAGAAGAAATTAAGATGGCATTAAGGAGCAAGGCAGTAAGCTTAAATTATGATATAAATACGCAAGGCTATGGAAGATTAGATATCTTAAATGCAATTAATTTTAGAGGGATACCCTCAATAGCAGAGGTTAAATCTAATTATATAGCAAGAGAGAATTTTGATATAGTTGGGACTGCAAAAGGCAGGGATTTCGACAATTATGTTTTATATTATGGAAAAGGAGCTAACCCGACTGAATGGGAAATGATTAGTGAAGGAGATAATCCTGTTGATGATGACTTATTATTCCCAAATTTTAATATTTCTCAGTTAAATGGTGGATTAAATGTTCTAAGATTAGTGGTTTCTAATAATGAAGGAGAGATAAGCGAAGACAGAAATTTCGTTTTTGTCGATAATTTAATATTAAAAGAGCCAAAGAATAATGATGTTTACAGATTAGGGGATAGATTAAATATTATCGGAACTGTCACGGGAGATTTTGATTATTATAAAATTGAATATTCTTCTGATGATATTTCCTGGTATGATAATGGGATTTTATTAGTTAATAATGGAATTATGCCTATTGAGGATGGTGTTATTGCTAATTGGGATACAAGTTCTCTTCAAGATTCTGGCTATTTTAGTTTAAGAGTCTCTATGTACAAGAATGAAAAAATTATAAATTCAAAATATATATGGGATTTACACCTTGATAAAACATTAAGATCAGGATGGCCTCAAATAATAAAATATGATTTTATTGCTTTTAATAAAGACAAAGAAAATAATATTGATGTCAAGGCTGTTGTAAATGAGAATAACAAAATTATTTCAATATTCCCTGAGGGATTAAGCAAGCTATATGAAGTATTTTACAAATCTAATATTTATTGGGATAGGACAAGAGATTTTTATGGGGATATGAATGCTGAGAGAGATAATAACGGTAAGGAAGAAGAGCATAACATTTTTAGGATATTGAATAAAGATTCTTTAAACGGTTATTATGTTTGGCCAGGTATACTTGAGCCTGTTGTTGATGATGTTGATAATAATGGAGAGAAAGAAATATTTGTTTTTGTAGGCGGGATTCATGCTAAAATCTACGGATTTAAACAAAATGGTAGCTATCTTCAAGGCTGGCCTGTTGAAATTCCAGATGATTATTTAGAGAGTAGTTATGTTGCAGCTCCTTCAATTTCAGATGTTGATAAAGATGGAAAGAAGGAAATCTTGGTTTACGGGAGTGATTCTATTTATATCTATAAGTATGATGGTGTTTTATTAAGGAAATTATTTTTGGGCTATAATGCTTATTATCCCAGTGAGATTTCTGTAGCTGATATTGATAATGACAGGAATAAAGAGATAATAAAAGAATATATAGAGTTTAATGAATCTATCATGAGCCAGAAAATTGGTGTTCTAGATCAATACGGAAAAATGAGAAAGAATTGGCCTAAAAATACTTTCAGTGAAGATGTTTTAAATAAGAAAGATGGAAAGTTTACTTATTGTGGAGATTTTGGTGGGCCTGTTGTTGGTGATTTGGATAGTGATGGTATTAAGGAAATTATTGCTATGGGTTTAAGAAATATTCCTTTAGATTCTAATAATGATACACCTCATGAAGAATTACCTTGTAAAAGCAGGTTGTATGTGTATAAGGCAGACGGTTCTCTTTTTAATGGATTTCCTATTGATTTAGATGGTTTTGTATTTTTTTCTCCTATTATTGCTGATGTAAATAATGACAGTTTTAATGAGATAATTGTTTCAATCACTTCATTTAATCCTGATAACAAGAGTTCTGGTGTTTTTATCTTTGACAGATTTGGAAAAGTGTTAAGTGGATGGCCAAAAATGACAGATACTGTTGTTGCATTTTCGCCTTCAATTATAGATGTGAATAATGATGGTTATTTAGAGATACTTGTGCAAGATCTAAAAGAAGATACAGCAGGAATATACTTATTTGATCATAATGGCAAGCTAAGAGATGGTTGGCCTGTTAAGGGAGCTTTTATTTCTAGAAATGTCTTAAGCGGAGATGTTAATGGAGATAATATTCCGGATGTAATAGCTGCTTCACCTGATAGGATATATGCATGGAACAATGACGGAAGTCTGATAGATGGATTTCCTAAATCTACTGAAGAATCTATTGATGCTTCCCTAACAATTGATGATTTAAACAATGACGGGAAAATTGAATTGATAGGTAGTTCAAATGAAAATATTGATAGTAGAACTTGGGAAAGAAAAAATAGAGGAAGTATTTATGTCTGGGATTTGAATAGCAATTATAACAAGAAAACAATTTACTGGCCTATGTTCTTATATGATTCAAGCCATACTGGAAATTATCCTGGACAGATTCAATCATTGCCTGATCTGAAGATAACTAATATGAAACTGCCTTTTTGCTCTTTAGGAAACAAGAGACTTGGCATACAGTTCCAGGCAACTATCTCTAATACTGGAGTTAAAGCTTCAAGTCAAACAAAATTATTGATTAAGCATGAAAAGATTAATTCTAATTATAATAATTCTAACAGCTATTATTATAATGTTCCAAAATTAAATCCAAAGCAAAGCATAATTATTAAAGCACAATGTTTATCACCACAATCAACTGTTGAAAATATTAAAACAACACTTTTTGTTGATCCATTTAATCAGGTTAGAGAATTATACGAGGGAAATAATTATAAGACGACTGCTTTCGTAACGAGCCGCTGAATTATAAGAACAGCGTTATAAACTCTTTTTTGTATGATACAGAATAATTAGTTTGAAATCGAGAAAAGATATTATTTATTTTCGTATTTTGCAATGACATTAAAGATATCATCAATGTATGAGGTAGTGAATTTACGAATATTACCGGTTGCTCCAAATTCATTTAATTGTTCTTCTCTAAAACAGTCTAAAGAATGTATATAGACTGGTAAAGAACTCTTAATTTCTCTTATCCTTTTAGTTGCTTCAAGTCCATTAATACCATCCATTTGATAATCCATAAAGACAATATCATAATTATTCTCTCTGATTTTTTCTATTGCTTCTTCACTACTTGAAGCTTCTTCTACATTATAATAGCCTTCTTCTTCCAACAATTCACGAAGATTATCTCTAATAATCCATGTATCATCAACAACTAAAATATTTAATGCCATAAATAATGTGGTAGTAATAAGACTTAAAAGTTTATCTTGTCTCGACTCAAAATTTCCAATTTTGGTTCTTATTTCATAAAAACTCATACAGCAATAATTGGTTATTCTATTGGTAACCTTTAATGGTAACCTTTATATATTTTTCTTTTTAATTTAGTTTATGGAAAAAATAAAAAAGGCTGATCATTTGATATTAGAAAGAATAAGAAATTCTCAGGAAGGAATAACAACATTAGAATTAGCTGAAAAATTAAATCTAGAAAGACATACATTAGTTAAATATTTAGAAGTTTTAAAGACAAAAGGCTTAATACAGTATAAGCAGTATGGAAGAACCAAGGTCTGGTTTGAAACCAGAAGCCCTATTATTTCTTTGTTTGAAAATAATGATGAATTAAGCTTCCAGGTTAAAAAATTATTGAATTCTTTAGATGAAGGAATAAGCATTGCTGATAAAAACATGAGGATCATCTGGGCGAGTGATAATATGAAAGAGTTTATCGGTTCCAAACATGAATCCAATATTGGCATAACCTGCCATAAGGCTTTTAATAACAGCGATGATATATGTGATACATGTCCTGCACAAATTACACTGAGTGAAGGCATCGAGAATACTTCTGTGGCATTAATGAATAGTATTAATGGAAAAGGGGAATTTGAAATTAAAATTGTGCCGATAAAAGGCTCCAGAGGAGAAGTTGTTGGCATTATAGAGAAGTTTAAGAAAATTTAAAGAAGAGGTTAAAATGAAACAGCAACAGGAATTTCAAATTGATTTGAGAAGAGAATACCTAGATCATCAGGATGATGTTAATATTGTTAAAGAATCTGGTGAAGGCTTAACAAAAGAGGTTATTGAGATGATTTCTAATGATAAAAATGAACCGGAATGGATGCTGAACAAAAGACTACAATCATTTGAAGTTTTTAAAAAATTAAATATGCCTGGTTTTGGTCCGAGCTTAAAAGATTTAGATTTAAACAAGATTAAGTTTTTTGTGAAACCTGATGCGAAGAGCAATGTAAAATCATGGGATGAAGTTCCTGCTGAAATTAAAAGAACATTTGAAAAATTAGGAATTCCAGAAGCTGAACAGAAAGCTTTAGCTGGAGCAGGTGCTCAATTCGATTCAATGAATATATACCATAATCTGAAAAAGGAATGGGAAGACCTTGGAGTAATCTTTGCTGATATGGATGTTGCTGTCCAGGAATATCCTGAGTTAGTGAAAAAACATTTCATGACGCAATGCGTTTCTATTGGATTACATAAATTCGCTGCTTTACATGGTGCTGTCTGGAGTTCTGGGACTTTTATCAATGTGCCTGAAAATGTAAAAGTTTCAATGCCATTACAAGCTTATTTTAGAATGAATGTTGCCAAAGGAGGACAGTTTGAGCATACTTTAATTATTGGAGATAAAGGAAGTGAAGTTTCTTATATTGAAGGTTGTTCAAGCAGTAGATTTATTGATGGAAATAATGCTTTACATGCAGGATGTGTTGAAATTTTTGTTAAAGAAAATGCAAGAGTAAGATATAATTCAATTGAAAACTGGAGTAAAAATGTTTATAATTTGAATACAAAACGGGCTGTTGTAGATAAAAATGGGATTATTGAGTGGATAAATGCAAATAACGGCTCAAAATGTACTCTTTTGTATCCCTGCTCTGTTTTAAGAGGAGAATACGCGAGATCTGATTTTCTGGGAATTGCTTATGCCGGTCAGGGACAAAACCAAGATACAGGATGTAAAGTTTATCATTTGGCTCCTAATACTTCTTCATTAATAAAATCAAAGAGTATTAGCAAGGATGGTGGGATAACAACATATAGAGGATTATTAAGTATAAAAAAAGGAGCTTATAATGTTAAGGCAAATGTACAATGCGATGCTTTAATGTTAGATCCTTTAAGCAAAAGCAATACTATTCCCTACATGGATATTAGAGAGAATAAAGTTGATGTTGCACATGAAGCTACTGTGGGAAAGATAAGTACAGAACAATTATTTTATTTAATGTCCAGAGGTTTAAGCAAAGATGAGGCTATTAGAATGATTGTTGCAGGTTTTTTTGAACCAATAACAAAGGTACTTCCTATAGAATATGCAGTTGAATTTAACAGATTAATTGAATTGGAATTGGAAGGTTCTGTTGGTTAAAGAAAATAAATACTAATTTTGAAATTTAAAAAAAATAAAAAATCAAAAAAGAAAATGATAAGCGAAAATACAATCAATGCAATTTCAAAAAAGAATAATGAACCAGAATGGCTGGTTAAAAGCAGGTTAAATAGTTTTTATACATACAAGAATTCAGAAAAGCCGGCTTTTTTCAGATATGGCCTGAATATTGTGCTGAATTTTGATTATAACCTGGACTCTATAAGCAAATTTGATTTAACTACAAATGCCCCTGATGTTGATAACGATGAAATTACAGTAATAGATATCAGAAAAGCAGTTAATGAATTCCCCGAATTAATAAAAGAATATATTTTTTCTTTAGCAAATGATAAGGATGATTTTTTTATTATATTGAACAGGGCATTATTTTCCTCAGGTTTATTCATAAGGGTGAAAGAAAATATCAATATTGATGAGCCAATAATATTTAATAATTTTGTAAATGCAAATAAATTTTCCTATAATTTAATTATTTTGGAGAAAAATTCCAGATTAACATTAATAGAAGATTTAAAATCAGACAAAAGTTTTAATATGTATAATAGCTCTTTTAATGAGATTATTGTAAAGGAAAATTCTGTTTTAAATTATGGATGCATAAATACCTTATCAAATGAAAGTTATAATCATAATATAATAAGAACTATTGTAAAAGAAAACGGAACTATGAACTGCATTACTGGATTATTTGGAAGCAGTTTTACTAAATTAGAAACTACTACTTATTTAGAGGGAGAATATTCTAATGCAAATACATTTGGAGTTTTTTTTGGAAAAAATAAACAGCAGTTTGATATTCATGCAAGAGTCTATCATAAAGGAAAGAATGCAAAATCAAATATGTTAACTAAAGGAATAGTAAAAGATAGCTCAAAATCTGTTTATAGAGGGCTTGTAAATGTCAGCGAAGGTGCAGTAAATTCTGACGGATATCAGAAAGAAGATATTCTAATTTTAAGCGAAAATGCGGAGGCAGATTCCATTCCTGAATTAGAGATAAATAACAATGATGTAAGATGTACACATGGAGCTACAATAAGTCAAATTGACAAGGAAAAATTATTTTATTTAATGTCCAGAGGTTTAAGTGAAGAAGAATCAAGAAGATTAATTGTTGAAGGATTTTTTGAACCTTTAATAAAAAATGTTCAATCAGAATTCATTCAGGATAAGTTTAGAAAAACTTTTGAAAATCTATTGAAAAATGAAATTAATTTTGAATTTAGGAAAAAAGGAGAATGAAAATGTTATTTAAATTAAAACCCAGATACATCTCAAAAGAAGAGTTGATTGAAGGTTTAAGGGAAACTGTTACTAAATTTAATGTGTCTAGTGGAGATCATAAATTTGGATTAATCTTGTTTGGTAGCAGAATGAATGGGATTCCAAAGATTTATAGTGATGTGGATTTATTTTTGTTTCATATAGAAGGTCCTAACAGAGAGTATGGTAAATCTGCGAGAGAATTGGAAAGAAAAACTGATGAATTTTTATTGAGATACGGTATTGTAAATCCTTTTCCTTATCATCATTCTTTTGAAAGAGAACATTTGTTGCTCGCTTTAGAAAATGAAGATTATAGAAAAGAACTTTTGAGAGGTATATTGGGTGTTTTAGATAAATACTCTTTATATATCGGTCCTGAGGAAGAGGAAAATCAAAGTTTAATAGAAAATACTTTGGAGTTAAATTTGAGAGAACCTTATAGTTTTCCTTATAGTTTAATATTGTGATAAAACATGAAGAAAAAATATGATTTTGATTTTTGAAAATGAAACAAGAATTTGAACATTTGGACATTGAGAGGATAAGGAAAGATTTTCCTATTTTTAATAGAAAGATAAATGGAAGACCCATAATATTCCTTGACAGCGCTTCAACAACGCAAAAGCCAGTACAAGTCATAAATGCCATCAAATATTATTATGAAAACTACAATGCAAACATTCACAGAGGGATTTACAAGATATCTGAAGAGGCTACGTCAGCTTATGAGGAATCCCATAAAAAAACCGGGAAATTTATAAATGGAAAATGGAATGAGATAATTTTCACAAAAAATACAACTGAATCATTGAACTTGCTGGCGTATTCTCTTGGCATGAAACTGAAAAAGGGAGATGAAATAGTGATATCAAGGATGGAGCATCATTCTAATCTAGTGCCATGGCAGCAGATTGCTAAATTAAAGGGCCTAAAATTAAAATATATTGAACTTACCAAAGACCGGCAACTTGATATGGGAAATGCTGAAAAAACAATAACAGAAAAGACAAAGATTGTTTCTGTTGCGCATGTTTCAAATGTCTTAGGAACAATAAATCCTGTCAGAGAGATCGGGAAGATCGCCCATGGCAATGGAGCATTGTTTGCTATTGACGGAGCTCAGTCAGTTCCCCATATAACTATTGATGTCAAGAAACTGGATGCTGATTTTTTTTGCTTTAGTAGCCATAAGATGCTTGGGCCGACTGGTATTGGTGTTCTTTATGGAAAAGAAGAGATTTTAGAGCAGATGAATCCATTTCTGTATGGGGGAGATATGATAAGAGAGGTGGGATATTATAATACAACATTCAATAATCTGCCATGGAAATTTGAAGCAGGAACACCTAACATTGCAGGAGGCATTGCCTTTGGCTATGCTATTGATTATCTGAAGAAGATAGGAATGGACAGTATCAGAAACCATGAAAAAAGATTAACAGATTATGCCTATACTATGTTGCATGAAATTGAAGACCTGGAGATTTATGGACCTGATAAGGATTCAAGAGCTGGTGTTATTGCCTTTAACATTAAGAAGATACACAGCCATGACATTGCAGATATCCTGAACCGAGAAAATATCTGTATAAGATCAAGCCATCATTGTGCAATGCCATTACACAGATTACTTGGTGTTCAGGGAAGTGCCAGGATTTCTTTTTATTTGTATAATCAAAAAGAAGAAATTGATAAACTAATAGAAGGATTAAAAAAAGTTAGAAAAATTTTTGATTAAAATGAAAACAAGACGGTATACCATATCATTTAAGAATGCAGGAAAATCAGAAAGAATAATCAAGAACTTTTTACTAAATAGAACTGATAAGATTAGATTTACTTTAACTCCCTATTATACTGAATGGATCAATTTCAAGAGAATCAAATATGATCAATACAAAAACTCAGGATTCATTAAGTTTTTGAAGTTGATTGAGAAAGATTTAATCAATAAAAAAACAAAAAAAGGGAAATTATTCGGTTTTAGATATCATTACGAATATTATGCTTACAAGCTGTCAAAAAGATTAAAATCTATATTAAACAAGACAAGATTAACCTTTACCATAAACAACAAGATAAAAGGGTTTTATGGTTTTTACGATCCATGTTTTTATAGAAAGAACAAGATAACAGCTAAAATAATAAGCCATGAACCAATGTTTTTATTATATTTAACAAAAAAAGAAAAGAAAATTTTAGAAGAAAAAGGAGTTATATTTGATGGAAATAAAATCAAAATTGCCAGAAGAAAATGAAATCCAAGATTAATAAAAATCATAGAAAAAATTTAAAGAAGAAACTGCTTATCTTTGCGTTTCTCTTTTTTGTATTGCATCTCATACTTCAATTTTCTTCGATACTATATTCGCTTGCATCTACAATGCCTGTATTTGATAACCCGGATATACCTGAGGCAGATTATTTAGAGTTTAAAGGCAAAATTGCAGAAGTAATATATTTAATCTTAAGCTTTCCAATACTTACAATATTAATGTATTTATTCCCTTATTCACAAAATTGGTTTGAATGGTTTCCATTCTTCGGCTGGACGCCTTTCATATTAAATAGCCTATTATGGTCACTTGTTTTTTATTTTATAATAAAAAGGATGTACCTTAATAAAAACAAGATTTGAGTATTAAATCCGGATGTTAAACAAAATGGAAGAAACGGTAAACAAGGATTATATTGGAAACGGAATATATAAGGAGAATATCATGGATAATTACAAGAATCCAAGAAATCTGGGAAAAATGAAAAATCCAGATGCAGCTTATCATGATTTTAATCCTATTTGCGGTGATGAACTGAATGTAGAAATTAAGTTTAACAATTATACAGTCAAGGATGTAAAAATAATTCCCAGAGGGTGTGCAATAAGTGTGGCCAGTGCATCTATCTTAAGCGAGTTCATTAAAGAAAAAAGCAAAGAGGAAATAAAAAACTTAAAGAATGAAGATGTTTTTGATATGTTGGGAATTGAACTAAGCCCTATAAGGGTTAAGTGTGCTTTATTACCTCTGATTACATTAAAAAAGGCTATTTATGGATTTGACAAGGTGAAATATACACAAAATGGAGAATAAAATGAACAATGGAAAATTGGTAATCAAAGATTTATGTGTTAATATAGGGGATAAAGAGATACTTAAAGGAATAAATTTAGAAATTAATAAAGGAGAGATTGTTGCTTTAATGGGGCAGAATGGCGCTGGAAAATCAACAATAGGAATGACATTAATGGGATATCCCGGTTATACAGTGACTAAAGGAGAGATAATTTATGATGGAGAAAACATTTTGGAAATGTCAACAGATGAAAGAGCTAAGAAAGGTTTATTCCTGAGCTTTCAACATCCTCCTGAAATTCCTGGATTAAGCGTCAGTAATTTCTTAAGATCTGCTTATAACTCTGTTAACAATACTAAGATAAATGTCATGGATTTCTATAAAATTTTAAAAGAGAAAATGAGTTTATTAAAGATAGATGATCAATTTGCATTAAGGCCTTTAAACGAAGGCTTTTCCGGTGGAGAGAAGAAGAGAATTGAGATTTTACAGTTAGCTATTTTAGAACCTAAAATCGCTGTGCTTGATGAAAACGACTCAGGACTTGATTTAAGCTCTATGAAGATTGTTGCAGATGGTTTAAATGAAATCAGGAAAAAAACAGGCATGGGCATGCTGTTAATTACACATTATAACAGATTTTTGTCATATTTAAAACCAGATAAAGTTTATATTATTAGAGACGGAAAAATTATAACAGAAGGTTTATCTGATTTAGCCAATGAGATAGAAGACAAGGGATATGAGATGTTTGCATGAAAAAATATAATATTGCTTTTTCCTCTCAAGAAATAACAGAAGAAAGACCTTTAATCTGTATAATACCTAAGAAAACATTTAAAATTGTGGAAAATAATAACTTGCCTGTAATGCCTTTATCAGAATTAGTTTTATGGTGCAAAGAATTGCATTTGGAAAATATATTAGAGCATTTAGATTCTTTATATAATTTAAATTTAAGAGAAAAATATTCTGAAATTAAGACAAATGTATAATATGGATTCAAGAGAAGGTTTATTATCAAGGGAAAATGAAATTATTAGGATATTACATATTTTTATAGATGAAGGTTTAGATTTCATCGTTGTTGATGGTTATGCGATTGCAACATTTAAAAAAAGATTTTCTGTTGATTTAGATTTGATTATAAAAGAAAAAAACTTGCCAGAATTTAAGAATATGATCTCAAAGGAAGGCTATTCCTTAGATTATGATAAGGATATTGAATTAGTTTATGGTGAGAAATTTAAACGTTTTAGTAAAAAAATAAACAGTTTAAAAGTAAGTATAGACTTCCTTATTAATGGATTAGTATCCAGAACAACAGATTCTACGTGGAGTTTTGATTATATTAAAAAACATTCTTATGTTGGAAAATTAAACAGCTTGAAATTTTTAATACCTGAAAAAGAATTATTGATATCAATGAAATTCCATTCAGGAAGATTGCAAGATATCCGTGATATAGTTGCTTTAATGCCTTCTAATAATGAAAAAGTTATGCTGCATATATTCAAAGGCGATACTGTTAGATTAAGAGAGAATATAAAAAGGCTGAAAATATTTTTATATAAACCACAATTTGATGATAGTTTTAAAGGTATTTTTGGAATTAGCGCTTTTAATGAAAATGATGTAAAATAAACGAAAAAATTAATTAAATATTTATCAGAACATGAGGATAAAAGTGAATAAATTAAGATTCGGAACTGCTGGAATTCCTACTTCAACTAGAGGAGATACTATTCAAGGGATAAAGGATGTTAGAAAGCTGAATCTTGACTTTATGGAACTAGAATTTGTAAGATCTGTTAATATAAAAAAAGAAAAAACTTCTGAAGTTAAAGAAACAGCAAAGGAAAATGATGTTTTATTAAGTGCCCATGGAAGTTATTATCTAAACTTATGTTCACTAGATAAAAAAATTATTGAACAATCAATAAAGAGAATATTAGAAGCAACAAAAATTTTAAGTTTATGTGGTGGCTGGTCTACATGTTTTCATGCTGGATATTATCAAGGACAAGATCCTAAAAAAGTTTATGATAAGATTAAAGAAGGAATCAAGAAAATAGTTAAAGAAGTTAAAGAGTATGATAATAAAATCTGGATTAGGCCAGAGATTTCAGGAAAAAAAAGCCAGTTTGGAGATTTGAACGAAGTAATAAAATTAAGCAAAGAAATTGATCAGGTAATGCCATGTATTGATTTTTCGCATTTCCATGCTAGAGAGAATGGCAAATATAATACAAAAAAAGAATTTGATTCAATTTTAGAAGATATAGAAAAAAACTTAGGAAAAGAAGCTTTAAACAATATGCATATTCATGTTGCAGGCATTGCATACGGAGAAAAGGGAGAAAAAAATCATTTAAATTTGCAGGATTCGGATTTTAATTACAAGGATTTAATAAAAGTATGGAAAGAATTCAAGATTAAAGGTGTTGTGGTATCAGAGAGCCCGAATATTGAAAAAGATGCCTTGTTGTTACAGGAAGAATATCTAAAATAATATTTGTATGTCAATAATGTTTATATATCAGTCTTAATATAATGATATATGCACCAAAAATGGATTGTAGTTACAGGCGGTGTTCTTTCTGGATTGGGCAAAGGAATAGCTTCTGCCAGCATTGGTCTTTTATTAAAACAATACAGAGTAATTCCTATTAAATGTGATGGTTATCTAAACGTAGATCCGGGAACTATGAATCCTGTGGAACATGGTGAAGTTTTTGTCCTTGATGATGGTGGAGAAGTAGACATGGATTTTGGTCATTATGAAAGATTTCTAAATGTAAACTGCAAATCAGAATGGAATCTGACAATGGGCAAGGTTTACTATGATATCATAAACAAAGAGCGTAGAGGTGATTTTTTAGGAAAAAATGTGCAGTTAATCCCACATGTTACTGACTATATACAGGAAAAATGGATTGAGATAGCTGAGAAAGAAGATGCGGAAATAGTTTTAGTAGAAATTGGCGGTACAGTGGGAGATATGGAAAATGAGCTTTTTATAGAAGCGGCGAGACAACTAAAAAAAAATGTAGGAAATAATAATATAATTTATGTGCATCTGACTTATGTACCTATACCTTATGGTGTAGATGAACAGAAAAGCAAACCAACACAGCAGAGTGTTAATCTTTTAAGGGAAAAAGGCATATTTCCAGATATAATAATAGGAAGATGCTCTAAACTGCTTGATAAAAGGATCAAAGAAAAGATATCCATTTTTTGCGATATTGACAAGGATGCAGTAATAACTGGCCTTGATGTTGATTCTATCTATAAAATTCCTATTAACTTTAAGAACCAGAATTTATGTAATATATTGGGCAAGAAACTAAACATAGATGTTGATTCTGATCTTAATAACTGGATAGAATTAGTTAAGAATTTAGAAATTACAGACAAAGAAGTAAGGATTGCTATATGTGGGAAATATACTAAATTTAAGGATTCATATGCAAGTGTTGTAGAGGCATTAAACCATTGCGGTGCGCATTTAAAATGCAAGATTAATATTGATTTTATTGATACTGAATTAATAGATAATCCAAGTATAATCAAAAGTTATAATGGGGTTATTGTCCCTGGTGGTTTTGGTGAAAGGGGTGTTGAAGGCAAGATTAATGTTATTAGATACTGCAGGGAAAACAAAATCCCTTTGCTAGGGATATGTTATGGCATGCAGCTTTCAATTGTTGAATATGCCAGAAACGTATGCAAATTAGAAAATGCAAATACTACTGAAGTTGATAAAAACACTGAATATCCTGTTATTGATTTGTTGCCTGAGCAAGCTAATATCGGGATTAAAGGCGCAACTATGCGATTAGGTTCGTATGAAGCTAATCTGAAAAATGGAAGTCTTGTTGAAAATTTATATGGAAAAACAAAAATTTATGAGAGGCATAGGCATAGATATGAAGTAAATCCCGAATACTATAAAATACTGCAGGAAAATGGCATGGTATTTTCTGGTTATTCTCCTGATGGAAGTTTAGTTGAATTTATTGAGCTTAAGGATCATCCTTATTTTGTTGGCTGCCAGGCGCATCCAGAGTTAAAATCGAGCTTAATAAAACCTGTTCCATTATTCTATGGATTAGTAAAAGTAGCATTAGGAATGCAATAGAAAACCAAATAATTTATAAATTATATTTCTTATGAACTTTTATGACAAACAAAATAAAATTACAGCATAATAGGCCAGAATGTATAGGATGCGCTGCTTGCGTGGCTGTTGCACCTGATTTTTGGGAGATGACAGAAGATGGTAGCAAATCTGATATAAAACATGGAAAAAATCTTGACAACGGCTGGCAGGAGCTTGAGGTAGATGAAGAACACCTGCAAGCAAACAAAGATGCTGCTGACTGCTGCCCTGTGAATGTCATACATATTGTTGACAAGCAGGGAAAAAAGATAGTTTAATAAATTTGTATTACTTGTTATTGATATGGAACAAATCTACTGGAACAAATTAAGTATCTTTGGAAAGATAGCCTTTGTCTTTGGATGGTTAGGGGTGCTTAATCTGGTCTTTTGGATAGCCATGATTATTGTACATTCTTATACAAAAAACAAATACAAGAATTTTTTCAATCCTGAAACATTTAAAGTTGTTTATGTTTTCGGTTGTATATATTTTGTGATTTTTGCGATTTTCATCATAGTGCTTTTGCTGCTTCTTTTTTTATTAGGCATATTTTAGAATGAATATGGTTTAAACCCTTGTCTGAGCTTAAATTTGTTCATAATCTGATTCTGCGATACATTTAAATATATGACTTTCTTATGAATTTTAGGGCCCGGCATGAGAATACTCAATCGAGCTTTTAACTTATGTTAAGCCATGAATTTTTGAGGTTAGTGTCTCGGGCTACAAATCACGATTATTAATCAGAAAATATAAATTAAAATTTACAAAAAGTAAAGGGCAAGGCTTAAAATTTACAATCATTTGATTTCATCTGAAAGAAAACAAGTATGCATTATAGGATATACTTAACTTAAAAAATATTTTAGAATCTGTAAACGAGCTTTGTTCTTAGACTTTTATTGGAGGAAAAATGGCTAAAATAAGTCCTGTAAGCGCTAAATACATTGTTCATACTAATATTCAGATTGAGGGTGCAGTTGATAAGCCTGATGTCATAGGAGCAATATTCGGACAGACAGAAGGTCTTTTGGGAGCAGATCTTGAATTAAGGGAATTGCAAAGATCAGGAAGAATAGGCAGAATAGAGGTCAATGTAGAGACTAGGAATGGAAAAACCAATGGTATGATTATAATCCCTTCTTCTTTGGACAAAACTGAAACAGCGATAATCGGAGCAGCCTTGGAAACCATACAAAGAATTGGACCTTGTAATTCCAGAGTCAAGGTTGAGAAAATAGAAGATGTCAGGATAAGCAAGAGGACTTTTGTTGTTGAGAGAGCCAAGGAGTTATTGAGGGAACTGACAGATTCTGTACTGCCTGACTCGCAGGAACTGACAGATCTGGTAAGCCAAAGTGTTATGATGATGGAAATTAGAGAATATGGAAAAGACAGATTGGCTTGTGGTCCTGCAATAGATGAAAGTGAAGAGATCATTGTTGTTGAAGGAAGAGCAGATGTTCTCAATCTTTTGAAGCATGGGATAAAGAATGTTGTTGCATTAAATGGAACAACTATTTCAGAAGATATCAAGGCCCTTGGAACAAAAAAAGTATTGACTATTTTTGTTGACGGGGACAGAGGCGGAGACCTTATAATTAAAGGACTGATTAATGCAGGTATAGAGATAGATTTCGTTGTCAAGGCACCTGATGGTAAGGAAGTGGAAGAAATAACAAAGAAAGAAGTGCATAAGGCATTAAGAAGCAAGGTGGCTATTGAACAGATCAAGATGGATTTGGCAAGAGATGAGAATGTTCATGAAGGCAATAATGGACAAAACAATAAAAACACTTTTTTTAGAGGAGAACACTCTCAACAAAAATCTGTTATGAACAGACCATTTAGGTTTCAGCAACAAAGATATGATAACCAGAGGAATAATTTCCCAACAAGAAGACCTTCACCTGTAGAATCGAAAAAATTTAAAGACCTGCTGGACGACCTTGTAGGTACACGAGGAGCTTATCTTCTTGATGAGAAACTTACAATACTTGGAAAAGTTCCTGTAACTGAGCTTGTGAACAGTGTAAAAGATCTGAAGAATGCCTATTCAGTCATACTTGATGGTATTATTGACAAAAGTCTTGTCATTAGTCTTGAGAATTCAAGCTTAAAATATGTTGTGGCAATGCATTCCAGGATCAGGCAACAGGAAAGCAAGATAGGAATATTAACTGGAAATGACTTAGATGGTTTGTTGGTTAAAGAAGTTGTTGCAGTTTAGTTTTATATTTAATTTTCCAATAAATTTAGCTAAACCAATTGCAGCATTTTTTTCAACTGCCAATGATAAAGGTAGACTGGAGATTGAGACCAGGAAATTATAAAAATGTCTTTTTATGGCAATTTTATTTCTGTTGGTTTTCCAACCTCTCTTGCCATTGATAAGAATGCATCTAATATACATTTTAGATAAGGTTGAGTGGTGTTGACGATTGCTAATCTGGGATATGGATCAGGATTTGCCTCTAAATATGTTTCTAATAACTTTTTGAGAGGACTTATTTGTTCTTCAGTAGGAAAAGAAGTGTCGTCTGGTGCCAATCCTGACTGTGCTTTTGAAGGTGTTATGATAGGGAAAATATCATCTCCTTCGGTTAACATTCCTTTATATAAATCCCGAGTTCTTTCATGGATTTCATCTGGACAATTTGTGAAATAGCAGCTTAAAGGTCCTATTTCTCCCATTTTACCTACTTGAGCAACACAGGCTGATAAAGAATTTGGGCCATGCGGCATCCTATCAAATTCAAAAACTTCTGAGTTTGGCAAGAATTTAATTTTCTTACTAGTTGCCATAGGTTCTGTGATAAGAGTAGAAACATTACTAGCTGTCATTAGGTAGTCATGGTAAACAATGTATAACAGTGAAGGTTTCATATCATGTTTAATAAGGATAAATATTTATAAGCTTATCTTAAAGAAGAAACTTTTCCTTTAATATGATACTTAATATTTCTTAATTTGAATAAACAGGAGAATTTAATTCTTTAGAATATACTAATAAATGTTGGTAGGCCATAGATGTTAACGCTGTTACTTCTTCCTGTTTTTTGTATGACCTAAATCTTTTTGAGACTTTTATTTGTTTGACTATACGCTCTAAATTTTTATTTACTGTTTCTTTTTCTCTACCTATAGAAAATATAAATGTGCCTTTGTATAAACCATTCACGTCTATAGGTTTGTAATTATTCCGAATTGCTTTACCAGTTTTTCTATAATTTGATACAGATAAGTATAATCTGTTATTTGGGTCAAGTTTTATTTCATAATCTTTTACCGTTGATGTTGTTGCAACAGGCTTTGTTTTTAACGATGTTTCTAAATCTACATCTGTTGGCATATAACCTTCTAGTACTGTAATCCAAAGACCAAATCTATTCAGTTCTGTTGTAATAGAGTCTTTCATTTGAACTTCATAAGAGAAGTAAAATTTATATACTTAACATTTTTATCTATTATAACAAAAAAAGGTGATATAATGGCTGAACATCATAAAACAGAATCTTCGCTTGGAACAGAAGACCACCATAATCCTCATAATGATTTAATTAAGATATTAATAGAACATAATGTTATTTTACAGAAAAAAACTATTGAGATAATAGATGCTACAAATCAACTTAACAAAAGAATTGATAAACTGCTGAATATCTTTGAAGAAGCCAGCAAACATGTTCTTGAGGTAGGAGAAGACAAGAAGATTCTGGAGCTCACTGACAAACTTGAGGAGTTGCTGGAACAGAACAGGAATATCTCGAAGGGTTTGACTATACTTGAAGGTTATGTTAAGAGCAAGGTGCAATTTGAAGGTGCACGACAATTTTAACATGGCTATAAAATTCATGCTGGATCCTCTGAAAGATGAAGACAAGAATGTGCTAAAAAAAGTTATTGAGACAGCAAATAAAAAACCAATTTATAGAAATAGAGAAGCCTTATTTCTGAAGAATTTTGTACTGGCTTTGTTCAAGCAATACAAATTCAAAGAGAAATATGAACATAAGATAAAGATTGAGAGGTTTAACCTACCTTATTTTGGTACTGAAGCCAAGATTAATGGTAATAAACCTATAAATGTTAAGATGATGCCATCTAATGCCATGAATGTGCCGAGACCTATTGAATTACAGGTCAACATAGTGCCAAAACCAGTAGAAATATTGCCTGATATTCCAGTCCCAATATAATATCAGCGTTAAGAAATAATATCAGGATAACACAGAAATAGCATAAACAATAGAATTATAGGAATATAAGTAAAAACTGCTCAATGTAAGAAAAAGAGGTGTGAGAAACTTACATTGAGCAGCCCTCTTTCGAGCATTAATTCTAGTTGTTCTTTAATGAAAAATTAAAGTTTACCCCTTCTTGATATTGCGTTTAACTTATAAATAAAGATTATTGTTTTTTAGTATATATTTTTGTATTACTAGAACTCTCCTTCATAAAAATGTGGAAGAAGGGCGCCTTTAGCTTTTTCTAGATGAAAGATTAATGTTGAAGCACTGTACCATACAGCGGTCATTTTTCCAGAAACGCCAAGAGATTCATCATTTTTTTCATATACAAATGTTTTAGAGTCATCATCTCCATATGTAATAAGATATTGTAAGGATTTAATCAAGTCTTCCAATCCTTCTATTTTTGTTATGTCTAATGTGTTCTTTTGTATGTCTATAATTCTAACTCTTCCGGGGTCAGAATCACTGCCTATATACCAACGTCCAAATGTTACATCTTCAGGACTTTTCAATGCCATAAGTTTTTAATTATAGATAGTTATATAAGTTATATACTTAAACCCGGTTAACTTCGATTTCATCTATCCTTTGTCTAGGCTTAATATCTATATTTTCTAGGTTTAAGTTTTTATAAAAATCCGGATCTGATTTATACTGCAGTATTCCAGTCCAGGCAATCATACTTGCGTTGTCACCACTATATTTTACTGGAACAACATAAAATTTGGAATTTCTTTCTTTACACATTATTTCCAGCATTTCTATCAATCTCTTGTTGGCCGCGACTCCACCTATCAACAGAAGCTCTTTTTTCTCTGTATGAGCCAAAGCTCTTTCTGAGACTTCTGTTAACATTGAGAATAATGTTTCCTGCAATGAAAAACATAAATCTTCTTTTGATGCTTTTTTTTGTTGATACAAGTTAATAGCTTTTGTTATTATTCCAGAAAATTCTATGTCCATACCTTTAACTACATAAGGTAAGTTTATATAAGAACCTTTTTTTGATAGTTCTTCTACTTTTGGACCTGAAGGAAATCCTAACCCAATTTCTCTGCCGAATTTGTCAAAGGCATTTCCTATTCCTATAGTCAGGGCTTCTCCAAAAATTCTGTATTTGTTTCCTTCTAATGCTATTATCTGTGTGTTTGCTCCTGTTGCCAGAATAAAAACAGGATCTTTTGCTTTTGTTAATAATCTCCCAATTTCTAAATGGGAAACAAGGTGCGATACTCCTATTAAAGGTATATTTAATTTTTTAGCTAAATCAATTGCAGCGTTTTTTCCAACTGCCAATGATAAAGGTAAACCAGGAGATTGAGACCAGGAAATTATAGAAATGTCTTTTTCGTTTACTTTAGATTCTTCTACTGCTTTTCTTATTACAGAATCTTTTACTTTTTTATGATGCTCTGCTGCTTCTGATGGTATTATACCGCCTTTATTAGTTGTATATGTATCTTTAGTATCACTTAATATTTCTCCTTTATCTGTTACTATTGAACATCCAAAGGTATGTGCTGTTGATTCTATACCTAAACAAATTATTTTTGGCATAGAGAATTATAATAAACCAAGTTTTAAAAATTTAATTAATTTTGGGCAAGAATTTTTCTGTATATGTCCATTCGATATATTTTTAAGTTTTTTTAATAATATAAAATAATGACCAAAGTAGCTGTATTAAGAGATATTGTAAAAAAAGAAACAAAACTAATAATAAATGAGTTAAAAGAAAGAGGAGTTGATTTTGATTCTGTTGACATAAGGAAGACTTCTTTTGTTAGCGGAGATTTTTCCTGGCCATATAATGTTACTGTAGAAAGATGCCAAAGCCATATTCAAGCTGAAAACACTTTAAGGATTTTAAATTTAGCCGGTTATAAAACTGTAAATACTGCTGCTGTAGCTAGAATTTGTGGGGACAAATCAGAAACATCCTTTGTTTTAGCTGTACATAATATTCCCCAACCAAGATTTGGTATAGCATATAGTAAGGAAGAGACATTAGCTGTTATGCATGAAATTGGTTATCCTGTTGTTTTAAAGCCCATATTAGGATCATGGGGGAGGAATGTGAATAAAATTGAAAATGAGGAAGAAGCAGTTGGAAAGTTAAATGGAAATCTGGGAAAGGATTTAGCATTATTTATAAAGAATATTAATGATGAAGAGGAAGTAATAAGAATATTAAACGGATATTCAATTAGAGACTTAAGAAACCAAAAAATATTTTACATTCAAGAGCATATTGATAAAAGCTTTGAGTATGATGGAGAAACTTATAATAGAGATATCAGGGCATTTAATTTTGGTGGGAAAACGATTTGTGCAATATACAGAGTAAGCAAGAATTTTATTACTAATACTGCTATGGGCGGCATGGCTATTAATTGCCCTTTAAATGACAAACTTGAAGAAATATGCAATAAGGCTGCTGAATCTGTTGGTTTTGGTATTTTAGCATTAGATTTGTTTGAAACTGAAAAAGGTAAAAAGTATCTAGTTAATGAGATTAATTACACTCCTGAATTTAGGAATAGCATAAAACCAACCGGAGTTGATATAACTAAAGAATATGTTGATTATGTTTTGAAAGTTGCTGAAATTTGATTATATCCTTCATGTAAGATTTATAGAAGAGTAAGATTTTAAAAAATTATTTATTTCATTAAAAATTTTCATCCACAACAATATGGTCTAAATTAGATTCTGGAGAAAATACTCCCAACATTTCTTTTTCTCTCTCATTGCGTTCTTCCATAACTGTTTTTCCACCTAATGATCTGATAGTATTCCTTAGTTGAAGATTATAATATATTTTATCATTTGAAGTTGGTTGTTCCCTATATTGAATTCTTCTATATTCATAAAAACTAGCATTAAATTGAAAATGTTTTTCCTTCATTAATTATACCATAATTTAAAATCGGGTTATTTGGATCTATTGATCTTAATCTTTCATATTCTTCTATAATTAATCCTTCACCGACAAAATTATCATTTTTGTTCATCTTCTTATCTTCCTAAAATAAATTTCTAATTCTTCCTTCTAATGTATTTTGGCTTTTTAAAACTATAATGCCTTTTCTTGTATCTGAGAAAGGATCTTTTCCATATGTGTTTCTGCCATATCTGTCGACATAACCTCCTTTACGATCAGAAACTGTATGAGGTTTTATTCTATAGAATAAGCTATCGCTCTGTATTGTTATTACTGAACTATCTTGGTTTACAGATATTTTTGCATTATCAGGAACTGTAACCTCTGTTATATCCCCGGATGTATTGATATCTAAACCAGTGACTATATAACCATTATCTAAAAATCTGTTTATAACTTGCCCATTATATGTTTCTTTTTTATCTTTCGTTAAGAAATATATTAGACCAGACAATATTGCAGTAGCTAAAATTCCTTTACATATCTTTCCTATATTTGAATTATTTTTTCTTGTATTCATTTTTTAATTGTTTCAATTACAGCCTTTATTCCGTCAGAATAAATTTTTAATGGTACTAATGAGCCTGGATTTGAATTGACTTCATATAAAAAACTATGTAATTTATTAGAGAATAACAGCAAAGGAATGTCTTTTGTTGTTCTGAACTCTGTATGATTCTCTAAGATTCCATTGCTCTTTATTGCCATTGCTTTAATTCTTTTATAGCTATCTGGAGGAATCGGGAAGTCTGATCGATGTGGTGCATTAATTAAAAGATTTTCTCCTTTTGTTTCTTCTAAAATTTTGCTATATTGATCACCATAATTCCCGTCATAATTATTCAAATAGTTAACATGAATTCCTTCTTCTGGTGTTAATCCAAATACAGTATCAACAACAGTTCTTTTATTATTATGCTTAATTCTTTTATCCAATAAAAAATTTGATTTCTTCCTTAACCTAAATTTTCTCATTTGCAATGCATGAAAATCAACATCCATCAAGCCCAAGCCTGCGCCGAATTCCATCTCCCATACATAACCATCATTGAATTTTGGCAAAGACGAAACTTTTTCATACCATGTAATTAATTGATCTAGATTATCTTTTAATATTATACAGTTTTCTTTATTATCCCCCCATTCATTGGAAAGTTCTGGAATTTTTCCTTCAATCCTCTTCTTAGACTTAATCAAAGGTATACATACTGAACGTGAATAATAACATTTTCCTTTCTTAAACATCTGTGCTGTTAAGAAAAACCTGCTTTCATCATTAGGATGTGCATATATCCTTCCTATTACTGTATAAGGAAGGTATTCCTGAATATTCAGCTCAAGCTGTGATAATATATCTCTTACATTAAGATTGCTTTTTCTACAGTAAGATTCAAGCTTTTCTGTATTAAATCCTAGAATTGGAGAATCAAATATCCCTTCAAATCCGTCTATTTCTCCTGGATGATCACTTCTTAAAATAATATTTCCTGGAGAATTACTAATAAGAGAACCCAAATTAAGTTTTCCATAAGTTTTTGGTACAGGAATGCCTTCTTGTTCAAGATATTCTAGTACTTGACTTTTGCTTTTTAGCTGTTCATTTTCCATTTTTTATAGTGTATTTATAGAAATTTAACATTTATAAGTCTTTCCTTTTGTAGTTACTTTGTAATAGTTATTATATCTGATACAAAAATGACTCTGTAAGAATAGCTCTGATGCAAACCTATTAAGGAATTGATAACAAAATAGTCAATTGGTATGTACATAAAAATTTATTATTTTTTGTTTCTCTTTACACCATATTTTGAGATCCTCAGAACTTATATTAGACTCATAAGCAAAATAATAAACTTCATTCATTTTATTTTTGATTAATATTTATCCATTTACAAAATATACATTTCTCACTACAATCAGGCATTCCATTATTTAAAACTTTAAGAGCTTTTTTATAAATTTAAAAATGAATAAAAGTTTAATTAAAATAACAACAAGATTTAAATAGTCTTAAAACATATAAAAATGTATGATAAATAAATGTCTCTGGCAATAAAGCTAATTCTTTAATACTTAGAACAATAAAGGGTGATTGTCCCTGGCAAATTAATTGAAAGTACAAGTCCAGAGAACATTAACCTAGAAGAAGAAATATCATTCATGGGAATTGGTTTTGGCTATTATAATGTCCCAATAGATGTAGTACCATTATTTCTGGCAGGTCTTTACACAAAACAATATTCTATTTTATTAGTAGATGAATTTCAAAGATTCAATAACATTCCTGAAGAAGAGATTGAGATAGGCCTGCTAAATATTAGAAAAGCACTGGAAAATTTGAATTCATTATACAATTTTAACCCAGAAGTTTTAATAGCCTCAGATTTTATGAGGTCTCAAGGGTATAAAGTTGTTCTTAAGGATATTGAAGAAAGAATAAATAATTTAAATCTAAATGAGAAACTACTGCAAACTGTACCAGAAAAATTCAGAAACAGAAAAAATTCAACAATATATCCATTGAACGAGATAGCTTGTGTTGAATTTTTAAGATCTTCTAGAAATTTCGAAGTTAAAATCGGTCCATCAAAAGAAAAAGTATACGATGAAATAATGCAAGATTTGAGTCTAGACGTTAGTTTTGCTTATACAATAGATGCATATGCTCTAGGAACAAAAGAACCTGAAATAGTAATACCTTATATTCCAACCAGCAGGGGTATAAATATGGGGCAAAGGATTTTCTTAAATGAAGATATAAAAAAATCAGAAGCAAAATTAATGCTCGGACCAGAAGAAGCAAACAAATATCTATTAAAGATAGCATCAATCTCTGGTTTTTTATTAAACAAGGAATATTCAACAGAAGAAGAAATTAACAATTTAAAAGGTAAGAGACTAAAAAAGATCACAAAGAGATTAGTTCTTGATAATATAATTTTACCATACAAAAAGGAGGCTGGATATGTCACCTAAAATTAAGATTGGCATTCTGGGTGGAATAGGGCCTGAGGCAACTGCAGAATTTTATTCAAAACTAATTTATACCTTACAGAAAGAAAAACTAATAAAAAGCAACAAAGACTATCCTCAAATAATAATTAACAGCATTCCGGCTCCAGAATTAATCTATGAGAAAATATTAAAAGAAGATTTAAAACCATATATTGAAGGATTAAAAGAACTGGATAAATTTAATCCCGATTTTATAGTAATGGTCTGTAATACTATTCATTTATATTATGAAAGATTACAAAAAGAAGTTAAAACACCTATCATAGATTTAAGGAAAGAAGTTAAAGAATATTTAATCAAAAACAAAATAAAATCAGCATTTATTCTAGGAACTCCAAATACTGTAAAACAGGGTTTGTATAAATTTAAAAACATAAGATGTTTTAATCCCGATAATAGAGAATTAAAAATACTAAGTAAATCTATTTTTGATTTTAATAAAGGGTATAAAAAAGAAGAACAAATTGAAAAAACAAGATCAATATGTAGAAAATATATTGAAAAAGGAGCGGAAACTATTATTCTAGGATGTACAGAATTTGCTGTTATGTTAAAGAATGAAAATATTCCAAAAATTAATATAATAGATATTCTTGTAGATGCAGTTATTGAAAGATTTATTAGTAAATCATCAGATGACAGATAAAAACTTAAATTCTATTGTTTTTTCAATTTGTTATATTCATCTATTATTCTCCAGAATCTCTTATACTGATTAGGAAAAATGAGATAGTGCCTTAATTGATCTTCCCTAACCCATTTATGATCTTTTAATTCTCCCTCATCTATTTCAATATCAGAAAATTTTCCTAAAAACTTAACAAAAAATATAGTTTGACTTTGTCCTTTAAACCTAGAATGTCTTCTCTTTATAATTTCATCAGGCCAATTATACACACTCTTATATTTACTTTTAAAAACAATTTCAAAATTTCTTGTTCCCAGTTCTTCTTTCAATTCCCTAAATAAAGTCTTCTCTTTAGTTTCGTTTCTTTTTACACCACCGGAAAGAAACTTCCATTCATTATTCTTATAACTTTTATTTTGGACAATTAAAAATTTAGAACCTTTCATTACAACAGCAGAAACACATTTTCTGTAAGGTAATTTCTTAAATTCTTTTAGCATTTTTATCTCTTTTTAACATAACTACCATGATAAATTAATCTATAAACTTCTTTTCCTTTATATAAAATTCTTTCTCTTCCTTTTAAATCTTTTATACTAAACGGAGAGGTGTTAACTTAAGTAATGCTGATTAATTTTTAGAGTTATTTTAGGTTGATATGACCTTCTTTCTCGAGAAGAACTTCATTTTAATATCTTTTGAAAAGAGGCTTTATTTATAAAACATTAATTAACTTAACAGAACCCCAAAAGGGAACATTTAAATAATATCTATGAATTTATATTTTGAAGGAAAATGTTTAAAAAAGAGAGTGTAATTTTTGTTATATTTATTGTTATATTGTTTATAAGTATGTATAATGTTAATGCTGGTATCGTTATTACAGATGCTTCTTCTGAATATTCTACAGGCTTTTTCAATATAACAGCAGGATCTAATAATAATTATACGATATATGTCAACCTTACAAAGACTGATGTAGGAGTCTCTGCTTATAATGTTACTTTTTTTCTGCCTTATGGAATGAAAAACCAAAGTGCTTGTGATGGCCTTAACGGATTCAGGAATATTAACCTGACCACAGAAGCCTGTACGATTAACAGCCCTGCATTAACAGCTGGAACTCCTGTAACACTGAACTTGAATATAACAGCTACAATATCTGCATTCACAAGGTTTCTGGACACAAGAGAGTACATAATTGTAAATGCAACAAATACAAGCTCAACTGACACAAATGTTTCAACAATAAATCCTTCAGGAATTTATGGATATCAGTTCTGGATAAATCCAAGACCTTATGCTGTAAATAACAGCTTCAATAATGCAAGCCTGAAATTCATAGCTTGGGGCCAACTCAGGCCAAAATATGAGGCATGGGTTCCTTTGTATACATTCAATAGTTCCTCAAACAGAACTGTCCTTGCTACTAACAGTCAGATAAATATAATCTATGCGGACAAACCCTTCTTTAATTTTCCGACATATTTTGAAATGCTTTCATATTCATTGAACTTTACAATATATAACACTACTGTAAGCAGCGATGCAGTTGCATCTTTCCAGATAAAAACATCTAATTATGACAAATCATGCCAGATCTTGAGCCCATTGCAGACTATAACCAATGCATTTACAGACCCCATGAGCAACACAACATATAATCAGACAGTAGCATTTCCATATGTCTCTGGCGGTGTCTTTGATGTTTATTATAATGGAACAAAATACAATACGACTAATCTAACAACTGATTATGGTATTAACTTAAGCTATTCTGTTGGAGAAGCTGCTACAAATACAATACTTAACATTACTGCTCCTACAAATCTAGGAAATATATCATTGGCAGTTCCTTTCACTCTTATTGCAGCTTCTCAGGGAACTTGTACACCTGTAATGGTTGAGTCACAGAACATTTCAGGGTTTGATCCTGTAAGCAATCCACCTAACATAGGTGATGTTATAAATAATAGTTATATTATAAGCATAAGAAATAACCTGAGCAACTTTACACTAACAAACATGAACATACATTTCATACAGCCTATTAATGTGACAATTAATGCTACTACATCTCAAAATGTATTTAACATTACCAAGGATTTGATTGTTACTTGGAAGAACAATACAGGATCATGGACTAATTCTTCAGGGTTGCTGTATGCAACAGAAACTGCAAATTTTAGGGATAACCTGAGAGCATCTGTTACAAACAATAAAAATTTAACTGTGTTATTCCAGATAATTGACCTGACATTGAATTCTTCTAGTTTCAATAATTGGAATCCTGGACAAAATGCTTCGAATGTGACAATAAACATGAGCTCTCAAATGATATTTCCTGTGTTGCAAGAAGTTAACAATGTCAGTGGTGCGGCAGGTGCACAGAACAGCTATAATGTGACAGTGTCAATGAGTGCGGGCAGCACATTAAAAATACCAACGACAAAACTGAACTCCCTGACACCTACAAATTGTCCTACTGCTATTATATGTAATATTAATATAAGTATAGATGGCATTGAAATCCCTGCACAGAATTACACTATAGGAAGTATAACTACTACATCAAGTCTGAGTGCTTCAACGCATACTGTCAGTGTTTCTTACACAGTGCCTGCAAGTTCAAGCAGCAGCAGTTCAAGCAGCACCTCCGGAACTACAAGCAGCAGCGGCTCTGAAAATAATGATGTAATTGGACTGATAAGGAATATAGAGGTTTTGGCTGATAAAGATAGTGAAATTATTATAAGAGAGAGCAACAAGATTACATTTAAATTAAATAACATCTCACATGAAATTACTGTAAAAGAAGTCAAGACAGACAGCGTTACTTTGGAAATAAAATCTAATCCGATAATAGTTGTCATAAGAATTGGAGAAACAGCCAATGTTGATACAGATGGTAATGGATTGAATGATATTGCAATTACATTGAAAAGTGTCAGTGGTCTGCTGGCAGACCTGTCATTCAGAGCATTAGAGGAAAAGGAAACGTTAAATGGGAACACCACCTTGCAGGAATCTAAGAATCAAGAAAAGGAAAACATTGAGATTGGAGAATCTGCAGGACCCAGAAAGATTTTATACATCTTGCTTGTAATAGTAGTTATTCTGATATCAATAATCTGGATCATAAACAAGAAAACAGGCTTCTTGAAAAAACTCTGACTATTAGTTTATTTATGATATATTTATATTACTATGACAATGTTCACATCATAATACATCTTTTATTTTTCCGAATTTGTAGATTTTATCTTCCACTACAAAAACTTCAAAATCTTTCAGATCTTGTTTTAAATAAGGACTTATTGTTTTTTCTTTTGTAATGTCCGTTCCTTCAGTAACGAAATTAAAAGATGGGAGAACTATAATCTTATGGTTTTTATATTTTCCAAGAAGGAAACATTTATATTTTTCATATTTTCTTTCACGAAAAGATATAGCAGGATGTTCATTGCCTATAATAATAGTTTTATTTAAATTCTTTAAAATTTTATGACCATGGGTTATTGTAATATTTTTATTAGGATTATAAAAATTTAAAATTTTAATTTCTCTTTTATCTGCTATAGGCTCAAGTACTGTGTCATGATTTCCTTTTATAAGTATTATTTCCTGATTTTTTTCAATTAGATAATCCAGCAATTTTAGAACATAAGACCACTCTTGTTGTGAAATAATACCAAACTCATGTTTTAAGTCACCATTAATAACTGTAATCTTTGGTTTTATTCTGGAAAATATTTTATTCAGATGCTTTATTATTTCCGGAAATTGAAATCTCGGGATTAAAATACCATCTTTATTGTATGCTTCTTCCAAGCCAATATGTAAATCACTAATTATTAGAATTTTTTCTTTTTTGATGAATAAGGCGAGATTAACAATATCTATTCCCTGAATAATTTCCATTATACAAGTATAATAGATTAAGTTAATTAAAGTTGTGTTGTTCTTTGCTTTTATACTTTGTTACAATAAAAATTATCTCTTAAACTCTGAAAATACGGACTTTTTTAATAATTTTTATGTTAAAGACTGATATGATTGTATCATTCTTGTCGCAAGG
>Ga0209542_10000637_pt1 | contig 84194 bp, 99 predicted proteins | sample RifCSPhighO2_01_FD_184028 | JGI IMG/M metagenome (GOLD analysis project Ga0209542, IMG submission 184028) | Soil microbial communities from Rifle, Colorado - Rifle CSP2_plank highO2_0.1 (SPAdes) (version 2) | ecosystem: Environmental > Terrestrial > Deep subsurface > Rock core/Sediment ...
TGATAGTTTTCTTGTCCAAGTTGCCACTAAGAAATGTATGGCAGTCTTCTAAAGTGTTTATTATATTTTTTACTATAGCTAATGTAATCTTGTTCAGTCTTCTCCTATGGAGTGTCAAGCAAGGAGTTATAGATGGAATATTTTTCTCTATAAAGTTTCTCGTGCTAATCATAAGTAGTATTGTTTTTGCTATGTCTACTTCGCCAAGAGATTTAATGCTAAGTCTTACTAAAATGAAGGTGCCTTATGAGTTAGCTTTCATGTTAACGCTAGCTATAAGATTTGTTCCAGTTATAGCAAGAGAAATAAATCATGTCATAGATGCGCAAAAAGCACGTGCTCATAAGATTAAATTCTCTTTGATGCATCCAATAGATTCCATGGAGACATTTTTGCCAATACTCATTCCAACATTCCACTTGTTGCTTATGAAAGCATTCGATCTCTCTTTGTCCATAGAAGCAAGAGCATTTCGTTCTAAAAAAGAGAGGACCTATCCGCCAAGACTTAAATTAAGAACATATGATTATATTTCGCTAATTATCCTTATAGGTATAAGTGTCTATGTTACTGGAGGATTAAGATGAATACTCTAATCAGTGTAGATAACTTAACTTATTATTATCCTCAAGAAAAGAATCCTGTGCTTCAAGATATTTCATTTAAGATAAATAAAGGAGATGTTCTCGGAATTATAGGTCCTTCTGGTTGTGGTAAAAGTACTCTCATGTTGGCATTGAGTGGCTTAATTCCACACGCCCTAAAAGGAGATATGCATGGCACGATAACTATTCTTGGAGAAGATACTAAAAAATCATCCATGGCTAAATTATCTCAAATAGTACAGATCTTATTTCAAAGCCCAGATTCTCAACTATTCGCTTTAAATGTGGAAGATGAGATTACATTTGGTTTAGAAAATTTAAATCTACCTTGGAAACTTATTGAAAGAAGGCTGGAAAATACTTTAAATGAAGTAAATATAATGTCTTTAAGGCATCGTTCCATTGAGGAGCTTAGCTCTGGACAAAAACAAAGAGTTGCACTCGCAGCAATTCTGGCCATGGAGCCAAAGATATTGTTGTTTGATGAGCCTACTGCAAATCTGGATCAACCATCCATAGAAAGACTTGGACAGATAATTAAAAAGCTCAGCAAGAAGCATACCATAATTATTATTGAGCACAATATAGAGTTTCTAAAGAATTTAGCAAATAGAGTACTGTTAATGAACAAAGGAAAAATAATACTTGAAGACAAATATGACAGGATAATCAATCGGAAAGAGTATAAGGAAATAATGTTGCCTCCGCACAATACTAAGCAAGTACTGCAAAAGTTAAAAACAATAAGTTTTCAAACAAAGAAAAAACCGATTTTAGAAATACGTGGATTAAATTTTACTTATGCGAATAAAACAAAGGCATTGTCAAATGTCAGCTTAACTATAGGCAATGGTGATTTTCTCGGAATTATTGGTCAAAATGGAAGTGGTAAGAGTACTTTAGCGCTGAACATTATAGGAATCCTGAAGGGAAGTGGAAAGATAATCCTTGATGGTCAAGATATTGCAAAAAAAGATGTCTTTGAGCGTACAAAGTCTATTGGTTATGTCTTCCAAAACCCTAACTATCAGTTATTTGAAGAAGATTTAGAAAAAGAAATAGCATTTGGACCTAGGAATATAGGTCTAAGTAAAACAGAGATAAAAAAGAGAGTAGAAGAAGTTCTACAAATAATGCATCTTACGGAGTTCAGAAAGAATGATCCACATGCGTTGAGTGTTGGACAAAAAAGAAGAGTTTCTATAGCCTCAGTCTTAACTATGGAGCCTGAAATAATAATTGTTGATGAGCCGGATACAGGTTTAGATCATAAAACTGCTAGAGCTGTAATGAATTATATTAAAGAATTAAATAAAGCTGGAAAAACCATAGTAATGATATCTCATAGTCTTGAATTGCTTGCTGAATACTGTACAAGAGTTATCGGAGTCAAGGACGGAAGGATAGTTCGTCCAGAAGAAGTGTATAAAGAATACTAAAGTTAACTTCTTATTTGTAAAATGGTTCTTTTATTTTTGATTCTTTTATAGATTGCAAAACCAATAAGTATTCCTATGGTGCCTAAAACCCAATAGGCTAAAACTAAGTAATGTGCAATTGCAAGTGTTTTTTCAACATTAGGTAAACCAAATAACCATAAAAAGTAAACGAATGTGCCGATATTAGCAGCAGCTAGGATATAAAATGCTGTAAAAATACTCCAATTTTTATATCTTGTAAAATGCAAGAAAACATCACCGATCAATGCTGAGATAACGTTGATAGGAATCTTTGGCCAAAATCCAGGAGCTCCTCCTAAAGAAGTTGGTATTTCAAGGATACTATAGATCAAAAAAAGAAGCGTTAATGATCCTACTTTGGGCACTATTTTGATCATCAATAAAACCCAAATGCCAATCGTAATACCAGTCAAAAAGGCGCTTGCCAAAGGTATGCCAGTAACAGCAATAATTCCAGTAGCTAAAAAAAGATTAACAACAAATAGAGAAGCAGCCATAAGAGCAATGAAAACCAATTCTCTAGTCGTGAACTTTTGAAACATAGAATTATAAGTTAGAACAAACATATAAAGGTTGTTATCGTCAAAAAAATTTATCGTGATTGTATTATGAGGTAATCTGAAGAACTGCTCGCTTGTTTTTAGTTCTGTTATAAATCTTAAATCCGATCCACATACCGATGTATCCAAGAACTGTAAAGCTAACAAATATGACTGGTAAGGCTGTTAATAATTTTTGAAACTCAGGCATACCCAAGAAATAATAAGTGGCTATATAGAGTGCAAATCCAAATAAAGTAAGTATAGGCAATCCAATAATAAATCCAGATTTTCTATATTTGAGAAGATAAATGGTTAAGTCAAATAATAAAGCAGAGCCTGCTAACAAAGGTATTTTTAAAATAAATCCAGGAGGTCCGCCAGCCATATGCGTTGGTAAAGCAATGATAGCGTAAACAAGGTAAAGAAGAGCTATAGCTCCAAACTTTCTTAAAACTAATGCGACAAAAGTTACTACAGCTAGATTAGTTATACCGTCTATTAATGCTGAGCTTGCAGGAATGCCTGTCGCTGCTATTATACCTGCACCAATAGTAAAATTGAGAACAAACAATAATGCAGCCATTAAGGCTATAAAAATTAATTCTTTGGTTTTGAAAGTCATAGTTCTAGTTGTTAAGAAGTAATTTGATAAACTACTCGCTTATTCTTAGTTCTATTATAGATCTTAAAGCCTAACCAAATTCCTAAATATCCTAAAGGAACAAAGAGAGCAATCATGATAGGCCATACCGCAATTATCTTTTCTAATTCTGGCATGCCTAAAATCCAATAAGTTAGGATATAAGCTGATATGCCAACCACTACAAAAGCTGGTAAAGCTATAACAAATCCTCGTTTTCTATAATTAAAGATTCTAACTACAACTTCAAAAATAAAGGCAGTTATAACTAAGGGAATAATTTTCCAGAAAAATCCTGGAGGTCCGCCAGCCATGGGTGTTGGTATTGCAAGTATGCCATAGATAAGATAAAGTATAGTCAAAGACCAAAAGCGTTTAAGAACTAAAGCAGTGAAAGTTATAAAAATTAAATTGGTTAACCCAGTTACAAACCCTGAAGCACCGGGAACTCCTGTAGCCGCAATAATTCCAGAACCTATGATTAAATTAACTACAAACAAGGCTGCTGCCATTAAGGCTATGAAGATCAGTTCTTTGGTTTTAAATGTCATAAAAAAAGATGGTTAGAAATGGTTATAAGACTATGTGGTGAAATTTTCACACAAGGAAAAAGTTTATAAAAAGTCAAATAGAGTACTAATCCATGGTTGAAGATGAATTCGTTCTAGAGCAAGTAGGATTAGAGAAGAATGAAGCAAAGATATATCTGCTATTAATAAAGTTGGGAGAATCAAGTGCTGTAAGTTTAGCCAGAGAATCAGGATTGCATCGTCGGACAGCATATGATGTGTTAGAAAAATTACAGAAAAAAGGTTTGGTCAATCTCAAGATCAAGAAATTTGTGAAACACTTCTCCCCAACTAATCCAGAAGCATTAGAGGAGATGATGAAAGAAAAACAAAGATTAATCAAGGATATCTTGCCAAAGCTCAGTGAGCAGTATAAGGCAAAAGAAAAGAAAATAAGCATTAATATTTTTGAAGGCATTGAGGGGATGAAAACCTTATTCTCAGACTTAATCAAGACTTGCATAAAAAAGAAGGAAGAAATAATTTTGATTGGTGCAGGTCTCAAAACTCCTAATTATATGAAACATGCATTCCCTCATTATATCAAGCAAATGAACAAGATGAAATGGAGGTTAGTAGAGCCCGACACTCAAGATATTAGAGAAAGGATAAAAGAATGGGACATGGATCATAGCTGTAGATTCTTGCCAGAAAAATATCTTTCTCCCATGGGTATTATTGCCTTCGCAGATAGGACCATTATTATGCTCTTAAAAGAAGAGCCTAGATTAATTGAAATAAGGGGTGTGGAGTATGCAAATGCCTTTAAGAATTATTTTGAGATAGTTTGGGCAAGCGCTAAAAAATAGAAGATAAAATGATCTATTCTTGATAAAAGAAGAGAAAGACTACTATCTAGTGGTTGAAGTAAATAAATCCTTTTAAACCTGAAAGATGCAACGTCGTTGGGGGTAGATACAAGAATGAAGTTTGCACATACATCAGACTGTCATGTAGGCGGTTGGCGGGAAGAAGAAATGAAGAATCTAAGCTTGCTCTCCTTCCAAAAGATGATAGACATTTGTATCCAAGAGCATGTAGGTTTTCTGCTTATTGCTGGTGATTTATTTAACACATCCATTCCTCAAATTGATCTGATCAAGGAAGTTGCTTTTCAATTAAATAGATTAAAAGAAGAAAATATTGATGTCTATATCATCCCGGGCAGTCATGATTATTCTCCCTCAGGAAAAACTATGATTGACGTCTTGGAAAAAGCGGGACTTTGTCATAATGTTTTCAAGTTCAAAGACAATAAATTAGAATTTACTGTAGACAAGACCAATACTAAAATAGTTGGAGTTATCGGATTAGCTGGTGGATTAGAAAAAGCACATTATAAAGTATTAGACAAAACAAATTTAGAAGCAGAACAAGGCTTCAAGATTTTTATGTTTCACACCTTATTAAATGAATTCCGTCCCAAAGATTTAGAAAAAGTTGATGGCGAATCCTATACTCTCTTGCCAAAAGGATTTAACTATTATGCTGGAGGCCATCCACATTTCGTCATGGAAAAACGTGTTCCAGAGTATGGCGTTATCACTTATCCAGGTCCTTTGATGCCTAACAATTTCAAGGAATTAGAAGAATTAAAACATGGCGGCTTCTATATTTGCGATGATAAAATGGTCTTGCGTCATGTGTCAGTAAAAATAAAAGAGGTACTTTCACTCCAGATCAATGCCAATAACAAAACTCCTTTGGAAATAGAAAGAGAAATAGAAGAAAAAATAAAAACAAACGACCTCAAAGATAAAATAGTCACTTTAAGAGTAGAAGGTACATTAAAAACTGGAAAGCCTGCAGACATTAATTTTGCAGAGCTCATAGAAAATATGCAAGGAACTTATTGTGTGCTCAAAAATACCTATAGTTTGACAACTCAAGAATATGAAGAAGTCAAAGCAGACACAGGATCTGTTGATGAGATTGAAGAAAAGATTATCCAGGAGCATTTAGGACAAATTCCATTGGAGCAGATTAAAATCAAAGAGCATGAATTGACAAAAATAATGTTATCAGTATTAAACAAGGAAAAGCATGAAGGGGAAAGAAAGGCGGACTTCGAAATCCGTTTGATGAAAGAGGTGGTAGATACTTTACAATTGAAGGAAATTTGGGGCAACCATGCTATTGAAGAAGATTAAGTTAGAAAACATTCGAAGTTATATTAATGAAGAGATTGAGTTTCCACAAGGAAGTATTTTATTGTCTGGAAACATCGGTAGCGGAAAATCTACAATTCTGCAGGCAGTTGATTTCGCTTTATTTGGTATCACGCAAGAACTGTCAGGCTCCTCTTTGTTGCGCAATGGTGAGGATCGCGGCAGTGTAGAATTACATTTTGCAGTTGAAGATAAAAATGTTATCATAAAAAGAAATTTGAAGCGTGGAACTTCTGTTACACAAGATGCAGGTTATATTAGTATCAATAATGCTCATCGTGAAGCAACAGCAACTGAGCTTAAACAGAGTATATTGACCTTATTGAACTATCCAGAAGAGCTTTTGACAAAATCAAAATCACTGATTTATAGATATACAGTCTACACTCCCCAAGAAGAGATGAAGACTATTCTTCAAGGTGACAAGGATTATCGTTTGGATACTCTGCGTCGAGTCTTTGGTATTGACAAATATAAACGCCTTAAAGAAAATGCAGAAGTAGTCATGAGTTATATCAAAGGAAAAAACAAAGAAAATGCTATTATGATTGCAGATCTGGAGCAGAAAAAATCTGAAAAAGAAAAGCACAAGCTGCAGGCAAAAACTATTAGAGGAATCATAGAAAGTCTGCTGCCCAAGTTAAATGAGTATCATTTCTTGCTGGAAGAAAAAAAGAAAAAAGTAGAAGTGTTGGAAAAAGAGATCAAAGAGCAAAATGAGAAAAGAAAGCTGAAGGAAGTAACTGAGAATTCTCTAAAGCATAAAGGAGAAGAGTATGCAAGAAATATTTTGCAGATACAAGAGATAGAAGCAGTCATCAGAGCCATGGAATTGGAAATAGCTAAAGAAGCTCCTCCTATTGCTAATCGTGAAATAGTGCTAGCAAAAGAAAAAGAAATAATGCTCGGAGAAACACAGGTAAGAACAATCCTCAACAGTATGCAAGAGAGAAAAACATCCAAGGTGCATGCAGAAAGAATTATTGCTGATATTACCAAGCTGGAAAACTGCCCTATTTGTAAGCAAAAAGTAACCAAAGAGCATCAAGAGCAAGTAACCAAAGAGGAAAGAAGTAAAATAACAGTACAGGATCAAGAAATAGAAGTATTCCAGAAGCAAGCGCAGGAAAAAGAAGCAATCCTCAAAATGCAAAAGCAGGAAATAGAGCAGCTCAAAAAAGCAGAACACCTCATAATGGTCCATGAGTTCAAAAAAAGAAGTCTAGAAGAGAAGAGAAGAGAAAGAATTCGCATCTTAGAAGCATCCATGCGTACAGGAAAAGAAAAAGAACATCTAGAGCAGCAGTTGCAAATAGTAAAAGAGCAGATAAAAATAAATCTTCCTGAAGACCTCTATCTCCAGCTCAGAAAAGAAATTGAAGACTTGCAGGAGCATAAGAAAAAAGTAGAAATAGAGAAAGCAACCAACGAAAGAGAAATAGATCATCTCGACAAACAGATCAATGTATTGGAAGCAGACATTCAGAAGAAAGAAAAAATAAGAAACAATATAGGATACTTGAAAGAAGTCCAATTTTGGTTAGAGAATATGTTCATCAATCTCATGACAACCATGGAAAAAAAGATTATGCTCAAAGTCCACGCTGATTTTTCAACCTTCTTCAGAAAATGGTTTGAAATTCTGGTAGATACAGAAGCGATTAAAGTAGCTTTGGACGATGAGTTCTGTCCTCTAATCGAGCAAAATGGCCACGAAATCAATTATAACTTCTTAAGTGGTGGAGAAAAGACAGCAGCAGCTCTTGCTTATCGTCTTGCTTTAAATCAAGTAATTAATTCCATTATGAGCGTCATCAGGACCAAGGAGTTAATTATTTTAGACGAGCCAACAGATGGTTTTTCAGCAGAGCAGATCGATCGTCTTCGCATCGTCTTGGAAGAGTTAAAAACCAAGCAGATCATCATTGTCTCTCATGAAAATAAGATAGAAAGCTTCGTTCAGCACGTCATTAAAATCGAGAAAAAAGACCATATTAGTGCTATTGCTACCCAGTAATAAGAATTTTACCAGAAAGACTTATAAACAAAAACACGAATTTTACGGGAGAAGAACATGACGCACAAAAGATGGTTATGGATGATCGTAGCAGTACTTCTTTTAGCTCCTTTAACCTTGGCAGGCACTATCACTCTCGAAGTAGAAGAAGCTCAAGATGAAATAGAAGCAGGCAGTACTGCAGAATTCACGCTGAAAATTACTAATAATGGATTAGAACGTGATGTGTTTAGTATTGAAGCTGATGAATTTAGCATTTATCCTTTCTCAGAATTTGCACAAAAAATCGAAGCAAAGCCCTATCAAGTAAAATTAGATGCAAGTGAAAGTGCTCTAGTCAAAGTATTGATTAAAACTATTGACGTTACTCCTCCAAATAAATTTTATGATGCAAGAATTGTAGTTGCTTCTATTATTCATCCGACAGAAAAAGAAACTATTGATTTGAAAACATACATAGCTTCCTCAAAAAACATCATCAGTGTCGAACCACAATTGCCAACCAAGCTCACGCCAGGAAAAGAAATTAAAATCCCTGTAAAAATAAAGAATCGTTCTCGATTGACTATGCGAGATCTAGAAATCAACGCTGCTATTCCAGAGATAATGAAAGTGGCTGATCCAATCATAATCACCTTAGAACCGCAAGAAGAAAAAGAAATAGAATTCACTATCAATGTAGATCCTGCGGCGAATCCAGGTATGAAAAAAATGACCATTGGTGTCTACGAGCAAAATGAATTGCGTGGATCTTTCGTTGCGGAGATAGAAATTCTTCCAAAAGATCGTGTTGAAGAAGACAAAGATATAAAACGAAGCTTCTTGGCATCAACAACTGTAATCACGCGGGAAAACAGCGGTAATATAGTGAGCAAGCAAAGGATAGAAGCAAGATACAATCTAATTCAGCGTATTTTTTCATCCATGACTCCAGAACCAAAAGTAGAGCAGGGAAAAGTAATCTGGGAGTTTAATTTGCAGCCTGGTGAAAAGAAGACTATTGAAATCAAAAGTAATTACAGACCGTTGCTTTATGGATTGATCATCGTTGCTATATTCACAGCAATTATTCTCTTTAGCATTGAGCGCAGTGTCGTTGTCAAAAAGCGCATTTTCCATGGCAAGGAAATTGTTGAGGGTGTAAAAGCATATAAATTATTCATCTTAATTCGTAATGGAAAAAAATATACTTTAAATGATGTAAAGGTCATGGATCTAGTGCCTAATGTTTTGGACTTGACTTCTGATTTTGGCTCTTTGCAGCCCGATAGAATTCAGCATGGTGAGCGTGCAACACGATTATTGTGGAATGTCATTAAGCTGGAGCCTGGCGAAGAAAGAGTCTTTTCCTACAAAGTAAGAAGAAAGCATAACATCATAGGCGACATAGTCTTGCCAACTGCAATAATTCAATATGTGGATGACAAGGATAAATTCGCGCAAGCACAATCCATTAGAGTAATTCTTGAATGAATTAGAAATTTGAAAACAATATCTTTAAAAACGAAAGAAAGGTACTTCTCCTTATTCCCGCTCTAGTTCAACGGTAGAACGGTCGGCTGTAGATGTCGTGAATCGAGGTTCCACACGGAAACAGTGAAAATTCACTAGCCGATCCCGACAGGTTCCTGGTTCAAATCCAGGGGGCGGGATTTATTTTCTAAATATATAATATGAAGCCAGAAATACTTAAAAGCTAGTTAGATATTAGAGTTTTATGTTTAGCCAAGAAGAAATCAAAAGAGTTTTAGATCAAGCAATGAACATCTGGATAAATCCTGAAATAGAAAAAAGAAAGAAAAATGGATGGTTAAAAGACGATTTCCAATTAAAAAGAGCACAGGTAATTTTTACACCCAATCAAAAAAATAAAATTAGATTTAATGAAGAAATAAAGATTATAGCCAAGTCTAAACTAAATAGAGCAGTGGTTAAGGGAGAAGAGATAAGTGTTTCTAACTTGCAAAAAGTTGAAGAATTTATTGTAGATTATCCAGCTAATTCTGGTCATATTACAGTATTTCGCTTTTTAGATAGCTGGATTATTATATTCAATTCTCGGTATAATAAAGAAAAAATAAGAGATTTTATTGTAGCTTCTAAAGAATTTTATGAAAGCGCAAGAGATAATTTAGAGAAAGGTAGATTGCGACCTCTCTTTGAAGATTGCTGGGCTTCGGCAGAATTATCTTCAGCATGCCATTCATTAAGCCTAGGAGGAACATACTATAACCATGACGATAATTTAAAAAAATTCAAGAACTGGAGTGAATTAGGAAATGTTGATAAAAAACATAGTGATGTCTTAAGTAGATTAAATAAATTAAGAAAATCTGCAAGATATATGTGTTCTAGTGAGTTTAGAAAAGAGAATCCAAAAGAGTTTATAGGCATTGTAGGAAAAATGATAGAAGAAGCAGAAAAATTAACCAAATAACCGCTATCAGATGTTTGAATCTTAGAAGAGTATTGCGATTATTTTTCTAAAAAGGTTTTTATAGAAGAGAATTATAGAAAAAGAATGGGAAAAGTAGATTTAGATGATGAATACTCATTAGAAGGTAGAATTAGAAGTACATTAAGATTTAGCGAACGAGACATAAGAGTCGCAATAAAAAAGAACACTTTAAATGGAATTTGGGCAGCTCTTGAAAAGATAGAATTCACAGAGAAAGATATAGACAGAATAGATGATGGTAATGAAAGAAGACACTATCTTGCACAAGTTATGGATCAGGCAGGTAAAATTTATGAGCTTGTAAAACCACGATATGACTCTAGACCCATGGGTTATCTCTATAATCCGATCTCAGAATTAATGGGGAAGACAAATAGGCTTTTAGAAAGGACACGACGAGATCTTGACTATATTAAGGGAGATAAAGCAAGTGTTGCAAAAAGAGAATATGTTGCAGTAGCAAGTATAGTCCTCATTATGCTCGTCGCACTATCAAACCCCCTTACAGGAAATGCAATAAAAGAAGTAGGAAATGGCAGTAATATCATGGACTTAGTATATGTTCTAGGAATTTTAGGAGTAATCTATATTGTACAAAAGAAAAAAGTTGCATTAACAATAGCAAATAAAAAATAAAAATCTCTTCAAAAGACATTTAGTTGGTAATTTATAGGTTTATTTTTTCCTAATATCTTATTTTCTAGAAACTATTATATAGAAACACAGTCCCCTAAATTGGATGAAAAGAGGAGAGTTTAATTGGACAACAGGTATTTTTATTATCGGCTATCATCTTCTAGTATTTGCCTTATTTCCCCTCTATGTAATTTTTTGGGAAGTAAGTCTTGGATTAATAATCACAACTATAGTTGCAGGAAGTATCGCTAATTTTACAATAACTGCAGGATATCACAGATATTTTGCGCATCGGACATATGAGTTAAATAAAATAGGAGAAAGAATAGTTTTGATGCTTGGTGCTCTCAGTGTTCAGGGAAGTGTTTTACAATGGGCTCATGATCATCGCATCCATCATCGGTATGTAGATACAGAAAAAGATCCTTACTCCATTAAAAAAGGATTTTGGTATGCGCATATGGGATGGCTTTTCAAAAAAAATAAAATAATAGATAATACTGTAGTTCCTGATTTAGTGAACAATAAAGCAGTCATGCTACAGCACAAATATTATGGATGGTTAGTGTTAGTGGTAAATCTTTTGTTAGTATTAGTAACAGGAGCAATAGTGCAAGACTTCTTCGGTGCATTCGTAATGGTTTTTTTAATAAGGTTATTTTGCACGCATCATCTAACTTGGTTCATCAACTCTTGGGCGCACATGTTCGGATCAAAACCCTATTCAGAAGAGCATTCTGCAGTCAATAATGAGCTAGTAGCAGTATTCACCTTTGGCGAAGGATATCACAATTATCATCATACTTTCCCTTCAGATTATAGAAATGGAGTCAGATGGTATCAGTATGATCCGACAAAAGTACTTATCTGGTGTCTGTCAAAAGTAGGAATAACAAAGAACCTCAAGAAAGTGGAATTTCCCTTGATAAAGAGAAAATTAATTTTGGAAGATGAACGGAGAGTATTGGAAAAAATAAAAATACTCGGTCAGCAGAAATGGAAAAAAGTTGAAGTGCGAGTAAAAAAAATTACAGAAAGCCTTAGTAATAAATTACTGGAAAAATATAAGCTAGTGTTGGTCTATAAAACAAAAAAGGCAGAAGAAAGAAAAGAAATTAAGAATAAATTAAAAAAACTCGGGCACAGTATCAAAATGGAATACAAAATATGGTCAAAAATATGTAACAAAGTGTTAACTAAGACATAAAATGAGCAAAAGAGTAAACTGTAAAATATAGTTCTCGTGAACAGTAATATTTAAAAGCAAGTTCATCTCTAAAAAGAGTGTGTTAAGAGGTAAAAAGGGGTTGAATAGACATTGCTCTAGACCCGAAAGTTTTATATACCCCTGATTGACTTTTTTTCGTAGATGGAGCAAGCGTTCTGGTCAAAGCCTACAATGATGACGGTAAAAGAGTTTTAACAACCATTTTCCACACATTAGTAAGCACTACCAAGAACCAATCAACCATCCCCAAAGACGTGCCCTAGTAGTCTAGTGGCTATGATACGGCCCTGTCGCGGGCACTCATGTTGATCAGGCCCAAAGAAAGGCCGTGGCGCGGGTTCGATTCCCGCCTAGGGCGTTTTGGGCCGGTAGCTCAGCCTGGCTAGAGCACTTGGCTTTTAATTAAGCCAAAAGAACGAAGACACCAAGGGGTCGGGGGTTCAAATCCCCTCCGGTCCGTTATCTCAACACAAAAAATGCCGAAAACCATCAAAATCCAAGATCACATCTTGGTACCTAAACATGTTCTTTTAACTAAAGAAGAGGCCCAGGCTTTATTCTCAAAATATAATATTACTCCATCGCAAATGCCTATGATTTCAGCAAAAGATCCAGCTATCAAAGAGCTCAATGCAGAAGTAGGCGATGTCATCAAAGTTTTGCGCAATTCACAAACAGAAAAAGATGCAGTTTTTTTTCGCATCGTTAAGGCTGACTAAATGAACAAAAAGATTATCATCCAAAAATATTTTGAAGAAAACTCTTTCGTAGAGTCCAATATCCGTTCTTTTAATAATTTCATCGAGAAAGATATTCATAAGATCATTCAAGAAATTGGCGATGTTATCCCTACTATTATTCCGCAAGATATGCAGGATTTCCGTATTAAGCTCGAAAAAATCAGTATCACTAAACCGCAAATAATTGAAGCAGATGGTTCTAAAAGAGACATTTATCCTATGGAAGCGCGCTTAAGAAAAATTTCCTATGCTGCCCCTATTAATTTAGAAATTTCTGCTCATATTGATGGAGTGCAAAGAGAAGCATTCACTACACAAATTGGTTTATTGCCAGTTATGCTCAAGAGTAAATATTGTCATCTGCATGGTATGAAAGAAGATGAACTCATTAAACACGGAGAAGATCCGCACGACAATGGTGGTTACTTCATCTTAAATGGAAATGAGCGTGTCTTGATGACTGTCGAAGACTTGGCAGCAAATACGATGTTCGTAGAAGAAAACAAAATTGGAACCAGTAGATATACTGCTAAAGTATTCTCTGAACGTGGCTCTTATCGTGTGCCTCACGTCATAGAACAAGCAAAAGACGGTCTTATTTACCTCTCTTTCACTCGTTTCAAGAAGATTCCTATTACTGCAGTCATTAAAGCTCTAGGTCTAATAAAAGACAGTGAAATTGTGCAGGCAATCTCAGAAGACAGAGAATTTGATGACATTTTCATCAATCTTTTCAGTACCGCGGATCTCAAGAACGAAGCAGATGCTGTCGATTTTATCTCCAAGAAAATTGGTATGTCTCCTTTACAGGAGCAGCGCTTGGAAAAAACACAGGATAATTTAGACAAATACTTATTGCCGCATTTAGGTATCGAGCCAAAAGATCGTAAATATAAAGCAATCAACTTGTGTAAATTATTAAGACGTTTCCTCATTATCTCCAAAGAAGATATCAAAAGCCAGGACAAAGATCATTACATGAACAAGCGTTTGAAATTAAGCGGAGATCTTTTATCTGATTTATTCCGTGTGCAATTAAGAGCATTAGTCAATGATATTCTTTACAATTTCCAAAGATTAGTGAAGAGAGGAAAATTCCATTCCATAAAAATTATCATCCGTGATAAATTATTAACCTCTAGAATCAACAGTGCTATGGCTACTGGTGTCTGGGTTGGCGGTCGTAAAGGATTAAGCCAGAACATGGACAGAACTAACTTCCTAGCTGCGACATCACACTTGCAAAGAGTAGTTTCCTTACTATCAGCAACGCAGGAAAACTTCGCTGCTCGTGCATTACACGCAACACACTGGGGAAGACTTTGTGCTATTGAAACTCCAGAAGGTACTTCCATCGGTTTGAGAAAAAACCTGGCATTATTAGCAGAAATCACGCAAGAAGAAATAGTAGATGGAAAACTCAAAAAAACATTTGAAGAACTAGGAATGAAAGCAATATGACTGACGTATTCATCGACCAAAGATTTGTAGGATCTGTAGAGAATCCAAAAGTCTTTGCGAAGAAAGTGCGTGAAGAAAGGCAAAAAGGTAAAATATCCGGAACTGTCAACCTAGCTTACAAACCAGAACTAAATGAAATCCATGTAGAAACTTCTAAAGGGCGTGTACGTCGTCCATTAATCATTGTTGAAAACGGCAAAAGTAAATTTACTGCTGAGCATATAAAGAAAATAGAAAAAAATGAAATGACTTGGAAAGATTTAATCAAGGAAGGCATTATCGAATATATTGATGCTGCTGAAGAAGAGGGCGCTTACGTTGCTCTAAGTGAAACTGATATTTCTCCTGAGCATACACATATGGAAATTTCTCCTACGACTATTTTAGGCCTAACAACATCGCTAGTGCCATTTGCAAATTATGGTCAGTCATCTCGTTTAAACAGAGGATCCAAAGCACAAAAGCAGGCTCTCGGATTTTATACTGCAAACTACTTGCAAAGAATGGACACTGATGTAAATCTTCTCCATTACCCGCAAAATCCAATTGTACGTTCCTTCACTTATGAAATGTCTGCTCAGCATAGACATCCAGCAGGACAAAATATTATCATTGCTTTAATGAGTTATGAGGGCTACAATATGCAAGATGCTATTGTTCTTAATCAGGGCTCTATTCAAAGAAGTCTTGCACGTTCCACTTATTTCAGACCTTACAATGCTGAAGAATTAAGATATTCCGGTGGTCTTGTAGATGAAATTGGTATTCCGAATAAAGAAGTCAAGGGATATAGAGCAGAACATGATTATCGCTTGCTTGAAGATGATGGTTTAATTCACCCAGAAGCTACTGTTGGTGAAGATGATGTTATTATTGGTAAAACTTCTCCGCCTCGTTTCTTAGGAGAGTTAGACGAATTCAGTATTGCTGCTAATAAGCGCAGAGAAAGTTCCATTACTACAAAAAATAATGAAGTGGGAAAAGTAGATGCAGTTGTTATCACAGACAATGAAGAAGGGAACAAATTAATCCAAGTAAGAGTGCGTCATTTGCGTATTCCAGAAATTGGAGACAAATTTGCTTCTCGTCACGGTCAGAAAGGAGTTGTTGGTATCATAGTTCCAGAAGCTGATATGCCATTCACTGCTTCAGGTATTGTGCCAGACTTAATTTTCTCTCCTCACTCTATTCCTTCTCGTATGACTATTTCGCACTTGATTGAAATTGTAGCAGGCAAAGCAGGTGCATTATCTGGTAGAACTATTGATGGTAGTGCATTCGCATCTGAATCAGAAAAAGATCTGCGTAAATCTCTGGTAGAAATGGGCTTCAGAGAAAATGGAACTGAAACTATGTACAGTGGAGTCACTGGAGAACGTCTCAAAGTAAAAATCTATGTAGGCAACATGTACTACTTGCGTTTGAAACACATGGTAGCTAACAAACTGCACGCTCGCGCATCTGGTCGTATCCAGCTCTTAACACGTCAGCCTATTGAGGGTCGTGCTAAAGGTGGAGGTCTCAGATTAGGTGAAATGGAGAAAGATTGTTTAGTAGCTCACGGAGCATCTTTGCTCTTGAAAGAACGTTTCGATTCAGACAAGACAACCATCCATGTATGTGAAGAATGTGGTATGTTAGCAGTCTATGATGACTTCAGAAATAATAGATTCTGTCATAGATGTGGCAGCAATGTTATAATCAATGTTGTAGAGATTTCCTACGCATTCAAATTACTCTTAGATGAATTAAAAGCTCTTGGTATCGCGCCAAGATTAAAATTGAGGAACAAGTACTAACCATGGCAGCAAACGACTACAAATTCAAAGAAGTGGACAAGATCATTTTCGGTATGATTAGTCCGCAAGAAGTAGAAAAAAGTTCAGCAGTAAAAGTAGTGACAGCTGAATTATATGACAAAGAAGGATATCCTGTAGATGGTGGTTTAATGGATATTCGTTTGGGCGTCATTGATCCTGGTCTCCGTTGTAAAACCTGTGGTTCAAAATTAAAAGAATGCATAGGTCACTTCGGTCATATTGAAGTTGCTCGCCCAGTAGTGCACGTTTCTTATGCTGGTAAAGTCTATGAAATATTAAAGGCAACTTGTCGCGAATGTAATCGTATTTTAGTCGATGAAGAAACTGCAAGCAAATACAGAACACTTCATGGACGTTTCAAAAAAGAAAGAAACTTCGAATACTTAAGAAAGTTGGCGAAATTAGCAATTGGTAAGGCAAAACTAGCTAAAAAATGCCCTCATTGTAATGCAAAACAAATTACTATCAAGGTAGAAAAGCCAACAACATTCATGGAGGGAGACAAGCGCATTTCTCCTATTGAAGTGCGTGCTCGCTTGGCAAAAATCCAAGAAAAAGATTTAGAATTATTAGGATTTGATCCTGTACAAGCTCGTCCCGAGTGGATGATCTTAACATTATTGCCCATTCCTCCAGTAACTATGCGTCCATCTATTACTTTGGAAACTGGGGAGCGTTCAGAAGATGACTTAACACATAAATTAGGAGATATAGTTCGCATTAATCAGAGATTATTTGAAAATATCAATGCTGGTGCGCCAGAAATTATCGTTGAAGACTTATGGGATTTATTGCAATATCACGTAACAACCTATTTCGATAATACTATCGCGCAAGTTCCTCCTGCTCGTCACCGTTCTGGTCAAGCATTAAAGACTTTAACTGAACGTATCAAGAGTAAAGAAGGTCGCTTCCGCCACAACTTGGCTGGTAAGCGTGTCAACTTTGCAGCACGTACTGTTATTTCTCCAGATCCGAAAATCGAATTCAATGAAGTAGGTATTCCTCAATCTGTTGCTATGGAATTAACTGTGCCTGAAAAAGTTACTGAATGGAACAAAGAATGGTTATTATCTTTAGTAAAGAATGGTCCTAAAGAATACCCAGGTGCAAACTATGTTATTGCTCCTGATGGTAAAAAACGTAAGATCACTAAAGAGACACAAGAACAATTATTGCTGGAAATTAAAGAAGGATATATCGTAGAAAGACAATTGCATGATGGCGACATTGCTTTATTCAATCGTCAGCCTTCTCTGCACCGTATGAGTATCATGTGTCACAAGATCAAAGTATTGCCTGGTCGTTCTTTCAGATTGAATCCTAGTGTATGTAATCCTTACAATGCAGACTTCGATGGTGATGAAATGAACTTGCACATCCCGCAAACTGAAGAAGCGCGTGCTGAAGCTGAAATCCTGATGCAAGTACAGACACAAATTATGTCTCCAAAGAATGGATATAATGTCATTGGTTGTGTTGAAGACTCTGTTACAGGTAATTACTTATTGTCCAAGAAATTGACTATTTCACGCGAAGATGCAGTAGAGTTATTGACTTCTATGGGTATCTTCGATGCTAAGTTCGACAAAGAAATGGTTAAAGGATCAGAATTATTCAGCAGATTATTCCCTGAAGATTTCTTTTTCTACGGAACCGCGAAGCAAAAAGATGAAGCTGGTGTGGAAACATTCCTGACAATCAAAAAAGGAAAAATTATCTCTGGATACATTGATGATAGTAGTATTGGTGAAAACAATGGAGAGCTTATCAGAGAATTCTATAGAAAATATGGTCAAGATAGAACGCTTGTCTTATTAGGTAACCTCTTCAAGTTAGGTATCAAAGTCTTGGCAAAATACGGATTTACTACTTCCATTGCTGATACAGACATTCCAGAAGAAGCTATCGAAAAGATCGATGAGTTAATTGCTAATGCATACAAAGATGTAGATGCTCTCGTCAAAGAATATGAAGCTGGAAGATTAGAAGAATTGCCAGGTAAAACTAGAAGAGAAACTTTGGAAGTAAAAAGTTTGGAAATCTTAAACAAGATTAGAAATAAGGTAGGTAATTTGGCTGCTCAGTATGCTGATGAAAATACACCAACTATAATTATGGCGCGCTCTGGTGCAAAAGGTAATATCTTAAACTTCACGCAGATGTCCGCTTGTGTAGGTCAGCAGGCTTTAGGCGGTCAACGTATCCAACGTGGTTACAAGAACAGAACATTATCTTTATTCAAGCAAGGAGACTTAGGTCCAATCGCACATGGTTTCGTCAGAAGTTCTTTCAAAAAAGGACTTACGCCTGTGGAATTCTTTTTCCACGCTATGACTGGTCGTGATGCTCTGATGGACACTGCTCTTCGTACACCAAAATCTGGTTACTTGTACAGACGTCTCGCTAATGCATTGCAAGATCTCAAGATAGAATATGATGGAACAGTAAGAAATGCTAGAAAAGGAATCGTACAATTCAAATATGGTGATGATGGTATTGATGTATCCAAGAGTGAAGGTGGAAAAATCAGTGTCAAGAAAGCTATCATCGATGTAGTAGGACAATAACATGGAAGAACAACTATTCAAGGACTATGAAGGCAAGCTGACCAAGAAGATTATTGAAGAAGTAAAGGCAGAAGTAAAAGAACAAGGTCTAACTAAAGACCAGACTAAGAAAGTGCTTGAGTATTTGAAAGAAGAATATGATACTGCAAAAATAAGTCCTGGTGAAGCTATAGGTATTTTAACTGCTGAATCCTTTGGAGAGCCAGGTACTCAGATGACATTAAATGTATTCCACTTCGCTGGAGTAGCTGAAGTGTCTGTCACGCAAGGTTTACCGCGTCTTATTGAAATCTTAGATGCGCGTAAGGAGATTTCAACTCCATCCATGGAAATTTACTTGAAAAAAGGCGTTAGCAAAGATATGGCTGAAGTAAAGCGTGTAGCGGCTTTGATCAAGGAAACAAAATTAAACGAAATTGCAACAGAATTCTCTATCGATCTTACAAAGTTACAAGTGGAAGTGCAGTTAAATCAGCACCGCCTTAAAGACTTAAAATTAAAACCAGATCAAGTAGCTGAAGCTTTAAACGCAAACATGAAAGGCGTTAAAGCAAGTGTCAATGGTGAAAAAATTATTATCAAGACAAAAGCAGAAGAAAATGAATTAATGGAAACTTACAAGATCAAAGAAAAGTCAAAGGAAGTATTCATCAAAGGTGTCAAGGGAATAACACAAGTCTTGCCAGTAAAGAATAATGAAGAGTATGTAATTATCACTGCAGGTTCAAACTTAAAAGATGTTATTGAAATTGAGGAAGTAGATGAAACAAGAACGACAACAAACAGCTTGTTCGAAGTCTTGAAAGTCTTCGGTGTGGAAGCTGCTCGTCAAAATATCATCCGTGAAGCGCAAAGAGTGATTGAAGACCAAGGTCTTGATGTAGATATCAGGCATATCATGTTCATTGCAGATGCTATGACTACTTCTGGTACTATCAAAGGTATCACTCGTTCAGGTATCACTGGAGAGAAAAAGTCAGTACTAGCTCGTGCAAGTTTCGAAACTCCTCTCAAGCACTTAATTAACGCGTCTATTATTGGTGAAGAAGATGATCTCAATTCAGTGATTGAAAATGTAATGCTCAATCAGCCAGTCCCTCTAGGAACAGGTCTTCCAGAGTTAGTGACTCGTGGTAAAAAAGAAACAGCAAAGGAAGGTAAGAAATGACTGTCGAAGATTTAAAAACCGCATTAAAAAATGAAAAAATGACTATAGGTACAAAAGAAGTAATAAGAAAGCTCAAACACGGACAAGTAAAGAAAGTATTTGTAGCAACTAGTTGCCCAGACGCAGTTCGTACAACAGTAAAAAGATATGCATCTTTAAACAAGATAGAAATAATTGAAGTGGCAGTACCAAGTTCTGAAATTGCGCTCTTGTGTAAAAAGAATTATCCCATCAGTATTCTCAGTTGTTAGCGATGGAAAAGTACGATTTGCAGAGTATGGGACTTATTTCTCTATTCGAGAAAATTACGCAAGCTCACGCCAAAAGGCTGTTTACAGATAAACGTGGTCAGTTAGTCTTTATTGTTGAAGAAGGACAAGCAGGCAAAGCCATTGGTAAGGGCGGCATGAATATCCAAAGATTACAAAAGCTTTTCAAAAAGCGCATCAAGGTTGTTGAATTCAGTACAGATCCAAAAGAGTTCGTCAAGAATTATATTGCTCCTTTGGAAGTGGAAAGTATCACAGTAAAAGAAGATAAGATGACTTTAACCAGTCAAGAGACTAAAGTCAAAGGCATGCTAATAGGTCGTGAAAAGCAGAATTTGAAAGAGCTCAACATGGTAGTGCAAAAGTTCTTCAAAATCGAGGTCTTAGTAGAATAAAACTAGCAAAAAGAACAAGGACGCGAAATCTTTATAAAGCATCCTTGCAGTCCCTCACTTACAAAATGGCTAAGAAATCAAACGGTTTAAACGCAGCAAAGAAGCTCAAAAATAAGAGGAAAAATTTCCAATGGGCTGACTCCAAGTATGTACGCCGTGTGCTAAACTTAAAAGCAAAATCTGATCCTTTACAAGGTTCTTCACAAGCTCGTGCTATTGTTATTGAAAAACGTCAATTAGAAGCTAAGCAGCCTAACTCTGCTATGAGAAAATGTGTTTTTGTCCAATTAATCAAAAATGGTCGTCAAGTAACAGCATTCTGTCCTCGTGATGGAGCTATCAAAAAAATCGATGAACATGATGAAGTAATTATCGAATGTATTGGTGGTGCAAATGGACGTTCTCCTGGTGACTTGCCCGGTGTACGCTGGAAAGTTATCAAAGTAAATGATCAAAGTCTAGACGCATTAGTGCGTGGCAAAATTGAAAAGGGTAGAAGATAAACATGACTCTCAAATTATTCGATCGATGGGACTTGACACAAATAGAAGTAAAAGACCCTGGTCTCAAAAATTATATCAACCTGTCTCCCGTTTTAGTGCCTCGAAGTGGCGGTCGTAATGCAAAATATCCTTTTTACAAAAATAAATCTAACATTGTTGAACGCTTGATGAATCACTTAATGATTTCTGGTCACAAAGGTAAAAAACATTTTATCTCTTCTGGAGCATACGGCGGTAAAAGTCACACTGCTTTCAACATTATAGAAAAAACATTAAAATTGATTGAAGAAAGAACAAAGAAAAATCCTATTGAAACATTAGTTCGCGCTATTGAAAATGCGGCGCCTCGTGAAGAAATCACAACTATCGAATATGGTGGTGCAAAATATCCGCAGGCAGTCGATTGTGCTCCGCAAAGACGTGTTGATTACGCTTTACGCATGATGGTTCAAGGTGCAGCACATAAAGCATTCGGAGAAAAAATCAAAGTCGAAGAATCATTAGCAGACGAAATCATGAAGGCAGCAGCTTGTACTAATGCAAGCAATGCAGTAGCAAAGAAATTAGAATTAGAACGTCAAGCTGACGCAGCAAGATAATTATTCTAAAAATAGTTAAAAAAAGTTAACTTTCACTTTTATAAATGAGAGTATTTCCTTGATCACTGTGTTCAAGAACTATCTTGATTCGAAGTGTTGCTATACCTTCATCGCATGCATCATTTATTCGGTTGAGTCTTCCTCCTATAAGAATATTGCCAGCAAGCTCTAAAGGAGAATAAACATAACCGTCTTTATCGCCTAATCCATAAAGTGATTTAATTGTGCGTCGTTGGAAAGAAGGTAAGGCCTGTAGAGCTTGTTCAATAACTGCACTGATATGGGTTTCAGGGATTCCTGTTAAACGTTGGTCTACAAGTCTTTCTAAATATTGCAGAGCTCCCGGTTTTAAAGCTGTTTCTCTATAATGTTGATCAGATTCCGTTATGCCAAATACTTCGGCAAGAAAATGTTTCCATAGACCTGTAGTGTATAATGTTTTTTCTTCTGTCATTGTGTTCTCCAATATATATCTTAGAGTAATTATATCAAGGAAGTATATTAAATTATGCTGTCGGAAAAACGACAACATTATAAAGACAAATAAGAGTCTAAAAAAGATGAACTTATATGAGACACTAGAGTCTATTGGCTTAAGTAAAGGCGAAAGCAAAGTATATGTTGCTCTGCTAAAACTAGGATCAGTGCCAGTCTATAAGCTTAAAGAAGAAACACAATTACATCGTACTACCATTTACGATTTTTTAGAGAAATTATTGAACAAGGGATTAATAAGTTATGTTATCAAAGGAAATGTCAAATTTTATAATGCAACTACCACAAATAAACTCTTAGAATTTATCAAAGAAAAAGAAGAGCAAGTAAAAGATATTTTACCACAGATCAACAAGCTCTCACAAAGCAAGCAAGAAGAAATTAGAGTCGAAGTCTTCAAAGGTGTAGAAGGTGTAAAAACAATTCTGAATGATATATTGCGTGTCGCTAAAGATTATGTCATCTTCGGTATTGATGAAATCATGTTCAAAGAGAAGATGGGAACATTTATGGATCATTTTTTTAGAAAGGAAAAACAACTAGGATTCAAAGAAAGAATTTTGACTAGTGATGCGGCATCGTATGTCTATGAGTATGATACTGTGAATTATAGATATCTCTCAAGGGAGTCATTTAATCCAACACCTACATATGTCTATGGTAGTAACGTCGCAATCCTAATATGGGATCCATTCACTGTCATCAAGATAGAGAATAAGGCGCTTGCAGACAGTTATACAAAATACTTTGAAATTTTATGGAGAGTGGCTAAACGCAAACCTAAATCAGCTATACTAAAAAAAGCTCGATCCATGAAATTGGCGAAACGTTTATAAAGCATTTTTAGAGTTATCCATGCATAATTCTCAAAGAGAAAAACAACTATGGCAGACACACCATCTGAAATGAAAGAATTGGCTAAAGTGCCAGAACATATTAGAAACATTTGTACTTCTGCCCACATCCATCATGGAAAAACTGCACTCACAGACAACCTCCTCGCAGCTTCTGGTCACATAAGTTCTAAGGCAGCTGGCGATTTGGACGCAGGTATGGCAACTTGGCAGCATGCAGATGAACAAGAACGTTTGATGACTGTCGACGCTGCGAACGTATCCATGTGTCACACGTTTAATGGTAATAGATATCTCATTAACTTAATTGATACGCCTGGTCACGTTGACTTTGGTGGTAATGTAACTCGTGCAATGCGAGCTATTGATGGTACTATTGTGTTAATTTGTGCAGTGGAAGGTATCATGCCGCAGACAGAAACTGTCGTTCGTCAGGCTATTCGTGAACGCGTCAAGCCAGTTCTATTCATCAATAAAGTAGATCGTCTCATCAACGAATTAAAATTTACTCCTGAGCAAATGCAGGAACGTTTCTTAAAATTAATTATGGAATTTAACACCCTAATCGAGAACACTGCTGAAGATGAGTACAAAGAAAAATGGAAAGTCGATATTTTAAATGGTAGTGTTGCTTTTGGTTCTGCTCGTGAGAACTGGGCATTGTCCGTTCCTTACATGAAGAATAAAAATGTTTCTTTCAAAGATATTGTCAATCTCTACAAAGAAGACGTGACGGAAGAGAATCGCCAAAAATGGATCTGGGAAAAAGCTCCTGTCTTCGAAGTCATCCTCGATATGGTCATTAAGCACTTGCCTAATCCTCTAGAAGCGCAAAAATATCGTATTCCGCACATTTGGCATGGAGATTTAGAGACGCAATTCGGTAAGGATTTGTTAGTAGGCAATCCCAATGGAAAAATAGCCTTCGTCATCACTCGTATCACTATAGATCCGAGATTTGGTCGTGAATTATGCGCGGGTCGTTTATTTTCTGGCACAGTCAGAGCTGGGCAAACAGTCTGGTTAAACAATGCGAAATCAACGCAAAGAATTGCCCAAGTCTTTATGTACAAAGGCATCAAGCCTGAATCCTTAGAATCCGTTCCAGCTGGAAACGTTCTAGCATTAGGTGGTATTTCTGGTATGGCTGGAGAAACTATTACTGAAGGACCAGAGCAGCCATTCGAGGAATTAAAGCACATTTTCGAGCCAGTCATCACCAAATCTATCGAGCCAATCAAGCCGCAAGATTTGCCAAAGCTCGTAGAAGTATTGAAAAAAGTCTTGAAAGAAGATCCATCCATCAAGATTGATATCAACCAGGAAACCGGTGAAAATTTGATCCATGGTATGGGTGAACTGCATCTGGAAATTATTGAAAATCGTATCAAGACAGAAAAAGGTCTAGACATTAAAACGTCTCCTCCTATTGTGGTCTATCGTGAATCAATGCAAAAGCCAGGTCAGGAAATGGAAGGAAAATCCCCTAATAAGCACAATAAATTCTATATCGTTTGCGAACCTTTGGAAGAAAATGTCCATGCTGCTATCAAAAAAGGAGACATTCCAGAAGGTCGCGTATCCAAGAAAGATACTCGTCTATATGCGGTCCTGGAAAAATTAGGCTGGTCCGCAAAAGAAGCGAAGAAAGTCCGTGATGTTTACAATGGTAATTTGTTAATTGATGATACGCGTGGTATTGTCTATATCGGAGAAGTGCAGGAATTAATTAATGATGGATATGAGCAGGTCATGAAGCAAGGTCCAATCGCTCGTGAACCTGTTATTAAGTTGAAAGTCATTGTCAAAGATTGTAAGTTGCATGAAGACTCTATTCATCGTGGTCCTGCGCAAGTAGTTCCAGCGATCCGTGAAGCTATTCGTGGTTCTATGAACTCAGGTAATGCAATTATTTATGAGCCATTGCAAGTCTTGCAGATTGACGCTCCAGCTGACTACATGGGAGAGATTAGTAAATTAGTCCAGAACAAGCGTGGTCAGTTATTGAATGTCAAGCAAGAAGGCACTTCCATGAGCATCAGAGCGAAATTGCCAGTAGCTGAATCATTAGGTTTAGCTTCTGATCTTCGTTCCGCGACAGGCGGTCGTGGTTCCTATTTCTTAGTGGATCAAATGTTTGAAAGATTGCCTGGTGATTTGCAGCCTCGCGTTGCTCAAAGAATTAGAGAGAGAAAAGGTCTCAAGGTTGAAGAAGAAACTCCTACAGAATAAGAGGGGACTTGTTTTAGAATTAGAAACTCCTTTGTAACTTAATAAAAAACATCCAAAAGCTCATTTCTACCGTAACCTTTATAAATCATTAATAGTGCAATTCTTTACCAAATACCATAAAGGAGATACTTAAAACAATGGCAAAAACAAAACCACACATTAACGTTATCTTCGTTGGTCACGTTGACCACGGAAAGTCTACTACAGTTGGACGTCTGATGTACGATTCTGGTAACATCGACGAGCAAGCTATGAGAAAGCTCAAGGAAAAAGCTCAGCAATTAGGTAAAGCTGGTTTCGAATTCGCGTTCATTATGGATAATCTAAAAGAAGAGCAAGAACGTGGTGTAACCATTGACTTGTCCTATCAAAAATTCTTAACAGACAAATTCGAAGTAACAATTATCGATGCTCCTGGACACAAGGACTTCGTTAAAAACATGATTACAGGTGCTTCCCAAGCTGATTGTGCATTCTTAGTATGTGCAGCTCCAGATGGTATTATGGCACAAACAAAAGAACATATTTGGTTACTCAAAACCTTAGGTGTACAGCAAATAGCAGTCGTAGTCAACAAGATGGATGTAGTCAAATATGACCAAGCTAAATTCGACGCTGTAGTTGCTGACTTAAAGAAATTAGCAGCCATGGTGGGATTCAAAGCTGAGAACATCCAATTTATCCCAACAAGTTCCTACAATGGTGACAATGTTGTTAAGAAATCTGTTAACATGCCATGGTACACAGGCCCAACTATCAGAGAACAATTAGACTTGTTCAAGGAACCTGAAAAGCCAGTCACTTTACCATTGCGTATGCCAATTCAAGATGTATACAACATCCCAGGTATTGGTGTCGTTCCAGTAGGTAGAATTGAAACTGGTAAGATGAAGACTAACGATAAGATCATCGTAGTTCCTGCTAGAGACGGTAAAGGTATCAAGGGTGAAGTTAAATCCATCGAAATGCACCATGAAGTTGTTGCAGAAGCTATTGCTGGTGACAACATTGGTTTCAACGTTCGTGGTATCACCAAAAAAGATATCGCACGTGGTGACGTATTAGGTCCTGAATCTAATCCGCCTACAGTATGTTCTGAATTCACAGCACAAATTGTAGTCTTAAACCACCCAACCGTTATCACTAAAGGTTACACGCCAGTCTTCCACATCCACACATCTCAAGTAGCATGTCAAATTGTGGAAATTGTGAAGAAATTAGATCCGGCAACTGGTCAAGTATTACAAGAAAACCCTGACTTCATCAAGAATGGTGATGCAGCTATTATCAAAGTAAGACCAACAAAACCACTAGTCATTGAACGCCAAAAAGATATTCCACACATGGCTCGTTTTGCAGTTCGTGATGCTGGTTCAACAGTCGCTGCAGGTATGTGTATTGACTTAGTGCCTAAGGTATTATAAGAAGGTATTTTTCCTTCTTTTTTTCTCATTCTTTTTGTTTTCCATTTTAGAGCACACCTATTAAGAAACTACAGGAAATAACAAAGAAAACAATGTTCCCAGCAAAAGGTCCTAAATATATTTTCATGTTAGAAGAAAGTATGAGGTATGTAGATGCAGAAGGAAATAAAACAAGAAATGAAGATCATAGATACACTCATGCACATGAACTAGTAAGAGAAATTTTATGCAAATCACAACCATTTACAGGCATAGTCACTGGCTATGAACCAAAGGGAAGAAGAGCTTTAGTTTGTTGTAGCAGAGCCCTTGATGAACAAGTCAGAGAAGAGTTGAAAGCTAGGACAAAAGGAATTGTAGCTAGAATAGAATTAAATGGCGCAGTGAGGAAATAACAATGACAACCAACGATATACCAGTAATAAAAGTAACAGTAAATTATAATAAAGACTTACAATATAGAGATTTCCATACTGGAGATCGTTTATTAACAGGAGATCGAACAATGCCATTTGCTTCAGTCCAGCAAAGACTAGGAGAAATTGTAACAGATCCAAAATATGTACCTTTAGTTCATGATGGGCCTACGCATAATAGAAGTACAAGTGTTTTTCACTTTTATGGAAGAGAGTTAATGACTCGACCTGAAAAAGAATTATTGGAACAATGTCTTGCTGATCTCAAAATGTTAGGAAAAGTTGATACTCATAAGGTCGATGGTCAGGTACAGCGAAAGGGTCATGCTAAACCTCTAGAAGGGCGTTTAGTCGAAGATCAACTGGAATAATCAGAAACCTTTATAAATCGTTTTCCTTGTCTTCTTCCTATGTCAAAAGCACGTATCAGCTTATCGAGCATCAATGTAGACAAAATTAATCAGGTCTGCACTAGCATCAAAGATATCGCTGAAAAAACCAAGACAAAAATGTCAGGTCCAGTAACTTTGCCAACAAAACGCCTCAAGCACACTACAAGAAAAACACCCTGTGGTAATGGTAAAGCTTCTTTTGACAATTTCGAAATGCGTATTCATAAAAGACTTATTGAACTAGGTATTGACGAACGTGCTCTGCGTTTAGTAATGCGTGTTCCTATTCCAGAAGATGTGAATATTGAAATTGAAATGTTTGAGTAAGCAGTAATAACTTATAGTGATCACATGGGTACTCGTGGACATCATAGACAAACAGGAAATTCTCTAGAACATAAGATTAAAAAGTTACAACAACAACTATTGGGAGATGTTGCCCAGGGAAAACCCATAACGGGTCATGAAGATATTACAGAAGTACTACAACAAAGCCATCCTGCTTTCGGTGGAAAGCTTTTTAGAAAAGCCTATCAACTTATTCGAAAAGCCATTGGTGATGATTATACCTTATTTGCTTCTTTGGCAGGTCCTATAACTGCTTCAGATTATGCTCGTACGTGGGTAGTTCCATTTATACAACAAGGATATCTGAGTGCTTTCACTGCTTCTGACGCTATCTCATACCATGATGCACATGACGCAGTCGAAGGAAAAAGAAGAATTCATGATGTTGATTTACATGGCGATGATGGACAATATCGAGATGGACAAGTTATTCGTATAACAGACATCGGTTTTCCAGAAGAAGTATTATTTAATACAGATAAATTCATGACTTATCTCTTTACACTGCCAGAATTCCAGCGAAAGATGACTACGACAGAATATCGTTGGTTATTAGGAAAACATTTGCATGCTCTTGAAGAGAAGAGAAAAATTCCTCATGGTTTGTTAGCAACAGCATATGCCTACGATGTACCTGCTTTCTGTCCTTCACCTGCTGATGGTTCTTCATTCTTAAATGCAATGAAATTATGGGTCATGCAAGAAAGGTTAGGAGAAAAGTTACCTCATAAATTCAAGCTAGAAATCGATTTGCCAAAAGACGTGTATGAATTCTGTGCTTATCATCTCTGGGGTCAAAAAAAAGAAGGAAATAAAGAATTAGCATATATTGTGTGTGGTGGTGGAGCTGTAAAAAATTATTTATTGCAACCAGAACCAGCATTGGAACAGATCTTATTTGTACCTGCTAAGAAATATCAAATCGGTGTGCAAATGACAACAGCACCAGTAACTGATGGAAGTCTCAGCAGCTGTTTCCCTTCTGAAGCAATTAGTTGGGGAAAACTGCAGAAAGATGCTCTCACAGTTTCAGTTCCGGCAGACTATACTATGTTAATGGGTGTTATTGCTCATGCTATTCTCAAAGAAAGAAATGTGTATGCAGAAGCATTAGCAACGACATTTAAAGGAGATAAAGAAAAATTATACAAAGCACATCCACAAGCAAAAGGTTTCTTAAGAGAACCGAGAAGACTCTTCGGAAAGAGAGAACAAGCTTTACAACTGCTAGATAAGGAAGCTAAAAAACATCTCACAGAAATGAGAGAAACACTCTTGTGGGAGTAAATGTTTGAATAAATAGATAAAACACCAGATCAAGCTAAACCTATGGAGTAATCTGTATGTTTATTTTCGACATGTAGTATGTCGCCAACAAAATTTGTCAGCATATTTACCAGATCCTAGACAAGGTGCTCCGCTTTTATCCTGGCCTAGACACTTCTTTTCCTCAACCATACCTCAGAGAAAAGAGGGAGAAATTCTTAAATACAAGTACCCCCGTAGGGGACTACTATGTACACTAGTGCATTATTAGAAGCAGGCTTAACGAAGTCAGAAACAAAAGTCTATCTGGCATTATTAAGAAATGGAGAATTAACAAAAACTCCCTTAGTAAAAGAAGCTAAAATTTCTCCATCAAAAGTCTATGACGTGTTGAACAAGTTAAAGGAAAAGGGATTGGTCAGTGAGATCATTAAAAGAAATATTAAACATTTCAATGCTGCACAACCCATAAAGATCAAGGAATATCTGCAAAATAAGAGAATAGCAATTAACGATGCTGAAAAAAAAATCCAAAAAATTCTCCCCAATCTCCTGTCTCTAGAAAAAACAAAGAGCATGCAGCCAGAAGTAAGCACCTTCTTTGGATGGGAAGGATTAGGAACTGTCTATGAAACGCTTATTGAAAAGGCAAAACCACAAAGTGCATGGATAGTCATAGGTGGTAGTCAAGGGGAAGATCAGGAAAGGACTGAGAGATTTTTCAGCAAATATTCAAGAATGGCTTATCAAAAAGGTATGCAAATTCGCATTCTCTTCGATGAAACTGCAAGAGCCTATGTAAAAAACCTGGAAAAAAGAATAGGAAAGCCTCATAACAAAAGATTCATTTTTGAGAGAAAAACTCCAACTGAAGTCGCAGTCATAGAAGATACAACACTTATAATTATTCTCCGTAAAGATCCTGTAACTATCAGAATTATCAATCAGGAAACTGCAGATTCATTCAAGCAATACTTTGAAGAGTTATGGAAATCAGGACGTCCCTAAAATTCCCAGAAGAACGTTTATAAAGTGTTTTTTGATCATGAGTGTGTGCCGCGATCGCATAACCCGGTATTGCACAAGCCTGGAAAGCTTGACCCGCAAGGGTATCCCGGTTCAAATCCGGGTCGCGGCGTATTCTATTCTTGTAAAAGTTACTAAATCTTTAGAGTGCCTCTAACATCTTAAACTTCCGCTTGTTTCCAAAGTAATTTGAAATGTTTTTTATAGGTCTCTGTAAACTGTTTGCTTTTAATGAGTATTGCTCTCATGTCTGGTTCCCAGATGATTTGCAATGTTTTTCCTCCATACAGATGTACTTCTATAGGACTGATGAACTCTTGTTGGAGAAAACGTTGTTGCATAGCTTTTGGAAGTGTGGTGATGCGTCTTGTGTAGATCAGTTGATAGGGGATTTTTTGTTTTACAACGCTTTGAATGAATTGTTCACGAAAAATAGGGATTTTTTCTTTTAGTTTTGCACTAATTCCAAAGGCAAACACTGGTTTTTTCTCTCTGAGGATGTCCTTATATGCTGCTATAATTCCTTGTTTTCCTTGGAATATCTCTATGTCTATTTCTTCTTTCTTTTGATGATATAAGTGACTAAGTTCTGGGAGGAGTACGTTAATAGTATCATGTTGGTTATCAAGATAGTTATGGAGATTATGAGGATCTGCTGCTTTGAAGTAGTTAGCATTTCCTTCTTTGTAAAAAGTCACTAAACCCTTTTCTTTAAGTTTTTCCATAACATCATAGATGTTGGTGCGATGAAATCCTGTTGCTTGTGCTATCTCTCTTGCTGTTGCTGTTTTGAGTTTGAGAAGAGTGAAGTAGAGTTTGCTTTCTGGTTTGGTAAGTCCGGGGATGATTTGTTCTTCTATCATAGTAGTGTCTAAAAATAGACAGATAGTATTTAAATATATGTTTTTCCTTCAGTAAAGAAAGGGAAAGGGGCGTAGGAGAAAAAATGGACGACGAAGACAAACTTAGAGAATTATTCAGAAATCCTCAGAGTGCTGATGACCTAGTAACACGAGTAAGAAAAATAGGGAATATTAAAGATAAATCTCTTATTGATCCTTCAGAGTTTAAAATGCTAATCGTAGCTGGAGCAGAGTTGGTTAGAGGGAATAGGCCAGAAGCAGGGGCTTATCTGCAAGAAGTAAAATATAAAGGAATAATTTTTCAAACATACACTGAAGAGGAACTAGATTACAATGACAACTGAAAATGAAAACGAACAATTACTAGAAAAATTGGTGGATTTTTTGACTAGACAAGGTTTTGATGTAATGCCAAGTGGTGAAGGACTGTTGAGGAAATTTGTTAGAGTGGGTGATTTTTTTAAGTTACGTCAGCCTGAGTGGAGAGGTGTTTCTTTAGTTGCTTGTTGTGGAAGGAATGGTTATGAGTTACGCCCATCTCAGACAGATTTGTTGGTAGAACTTAGTCGTTCAGGAGTTACTATAGTTCACAAAGATTCAACTATTGATGCATATATCCCTCTTGGAGCGGATAAGATAGGTGTTATTCGGTTAAAATATCTAATGCCACATATAGAGAGGGAATTGGATAGGGCTTGGGGAGGATAGTAAATAAGAAAAAACCTATCTTTCTCCATCAGGCATCAAAACACTGGCAAAAGCAAAGACAACGCTCAAAAAAAGCAAAATAACTGGTGCCATCTGGACAGTCTCTTCTATCGAAACTGGTTTATGAATACTGGCAGTAATTTTTTCAATTAACGGTCGATCATCCACAACTGCTTGCCCAGTAATACCATCAGGAGTATCTTGTAAAAGCTCAGGATTATAGAACAAATACATGCTAGCTCCAAAAAATAGCATGCTGAGCAATAAGAATAAACCTCTCATAGCAAAAGGAAAGAGAAATATCTATTTAAAGATTGAGGTGAAAGAGAGTTAGAGGAGAGTTAGAAGAGTTGCTTTCTCACGTGCTATCCTTTGATGATCTTGTTGTCGAATGCCTTGGTTGACTAATTTCCTAGCACCTATAGCTGCACGATAAACACGAACGCGTTCAACATCACATCCTTTATAGTGATCATAAAAAGTAGTCATTCTCGATTGAAATTCAGGATGAGTATTTGCAAAAGAAGCAAGATCATAGTGAGGATCGCCGCCCAAAGATTCAGCAGCATCGAGAACTCCAGTAACTGTATCGCCTTGAACTAAATAATTAAAACCATGGAGATCACCATGTAATAAAGAAGGTTTAGAAGGAGTAAGAGAAGGTAAAGCAGTCATGAGAAGTTTTTCTAGTTTTGCAAACTCTTGGGAAGAAAGAACAGGTGAATCTCGAAGAGTAAGAAAAGCATGTCCAAAAGTATTTTCAAGTAAAGCAGTCCAGGTAATTGCTTTTTTTCTGTCTTTAATATAGCCATAATGGCTACAAGTAACACTATGTAAACGTTGAAAGAGTTCTGCCATATGTGTTAGAAAAGTATCTTGTTCTTGAGAAGAAAGGGGTGTGTCTGTATGATGATAACCAGGCATCCGTTGTTCAACGCAATGATCAGAATCAAAGAAAAAGACTTCGGGAGCAGGAACGCCTAGAGAGCGCCATTGATTAGTAGCCCAAAAATGAGCAAAGAAACTAGAAAAAGAATCTTTCTCGGTTCGTCGTACTTTGACTACTACAGGACCAATAGAAGGTACTTCTGCTGTATAAGCATAAGTAACAGTGCCATAAGGAATAAAGTGAATAGTATCATGATTAGGGAGAGTTCCAAAAACAGAAGCCAAAATGCTCTGGATAGCAAGAGTGCTAGGGCGATGAGATTTTACAGTTGGTGGCATAGATATTAGTTTTAAGGTGGATTTATAAGTCTTATTGATAAAAACATATAGTAAATATATAGTATAAATAAAGAGAGAAAGGATTTATATATTGATATAAAAATATGTTAGTATCAAACATTAGGAAAACACGATGACTACTGAGACTCAAACTAAAGAGCAAGGAAGTTTAACTTCAAGACTAGCTGGAGTTGTTGCTGGTATGAATCTAGCTGCTGGAACTCTTGCCTGTATGGACCATCCGATATTATTCCCTTATGTTGCTATGGGTGCTGTTATTGGTAGTGCTCTTGCTCATGATGGTGTTACAATTACAAAGGCGGCAGGCGGTATCACTATTGGACTTGCTGTTACAGTAGTTACTGGTCTTAATAATTTTCTTAGTGGCAAGAATATTGAAAATATTGTTAGTGGTCTTGCTACTGGTGTTGGTGTGGCTGTTCCTCTTGCTATCGCCACTGCTGACAAATATTTACAGAATAGATATGATCTAAAAGAGGCTCGTAATAGAATGTCAAATTTTGCTAAATCTGCATGTTTAACTACTGTACTCTTAACAAGCTCCTATTTTGTAACCAGAAATTTAATATAACAGACGTCATTCTGCAATATCAAGGAGTTAAAAACCGAAAATGAAATTTGTAAAGAAGTCACTGGAAGGATTATTGCTTATTGCTAGTTTAACTTCCCCTTCAGAAGCAAATAAAAGATTCTATGAACCCCAACCAGTAGCAGTCCAAGAATATGGACATACAGAAGTCTATCCTAGGGGCATCCAAATGCTCGACGGAAAACCAGTAGTAGAGAGAAATAAATATCTAATAGGAGAAAATATTCTTGGTCTCTGTCATACTTATAGTGGTCTTATAGAAATTTTAGAAGGTTTAAGAGGAAGAGATCGAGAAAAAGTAGTAGAACATGAAATAGGTCATCGAGAAAATCCCATGCGGTCTGAAGATGAAAACAGAAGAAAAACATATACAGAAGAACCAAATATACATCCGATGGTGAGTTATCTTGGCTAAAGAATCATTCGCAGAAAAAGTGTATAGGATAACAAAGCAAATTCCAAAAGGAAAAGTAGCTAGTTACAAAGACATTGCTCATCAGCTCAACTGTAAAGCATATCGTGCAGTCGGATCAGCCTTGAACAAAAATCCGCACGCGCCAATCGTTCCTTGTCATCGCGTTATTAATAGTAATGGACAATTAGGTGGATTTGCATTAGGATTAAAACAGAAAATAAAAATGCTCAAGAAAGAAGGAATAAATATGGAAAACGATAAAATAGACTTAGTAAAATTTGGTCATAAATGGTCATAGTCCAACATAAGAGTTCTAGTGCCATAAAGTATTTATAAGAGAAAGAGAACAAAAGAAACATGTTAACAGGCATTCGTGTTCGGGAAATTATGAGAAACAAAGTAGCCTCGACAGCGGACAGCATGAGCATTATGGAATGCGCTCAAAAGATGGCTAAAGAGGAAGTAGGAAGTCTAGTAATAGAGCAAAATGGAAAAGTGCTGGGAATCATCACAGAACAGGACTTGGCTAGAAAAGCCCTTGCAAAAGGCTTAGACCCTAAAACTACAAAAGTAAGCCAATTAATGACAAAGAAAGTGCATACTATTGGTCCAGATCAAGATATCTATGAGGCAGTTGTGAAGATGGGAAAAGAAAAAATAAAGCATTTGCCGGTAGTGGAACAAGAGACATTAAAAGGAATTATTTCTTATAAAGATATTATCAAAATGCAGCCAGGATTGATAGAATTATTGTCCTTCAAGTCATCATTGCCAAAGCGCATGATGAAAAAAGTATTCTTCAACAGATAAAAGTATAAAAAAGAAAAAGTGAGGAGCATGAAAACTCCTCGATAATGACGAGAATTATCTTCTACGTCTTTTTGCTGTTGATCGTCTTGCAGTAGTTCTTCTTTTAGTTGTTCTTCGAGATGAACTTCTTCGTGAAGCTGCTTTACGTTTTTTCGCTGCCATGTTTTTTTCCTCCTCAATATGAATATTGAATAGAATTAGTACATCGTTTTGATATTTAAATGTTGCGAAATGCGCAGAAGAACACATTTCAAGAAAAAAATGAAAAAATGTGCAAAAAATTACATCACGCGCGACATCATGCGATGAGTAAAGAAAAATAAAAGTAAAACACCAAACAAAAGTGCAAATAATAAAAGTGCGGATGACGGAGAACTGCTGGATAATATATCAACAATTGGTCCGCCAGTAATGTCACTAGTAAAACTAACTGGAGAATATACTCCAAAAAAAACTAATGCAAGAAGTAATGCGACAAAAATACCTAAATAAGAGCGATCTCTTTTCGTATGGATCGGAACTGCAGTACGAGTGGTGGATTTCTGCATAGAGGATTGCAAATCGTTTAAACTATATATAAGTTGTGTTTCCAGAGCTGTCATAGTGAACTATTTAAAGGGGATTGATGTAAAGAATATTGTGAAAAAGAGTAAAGTGGAAAAAATAGGAAATGGTCTTAAAGAGGCATTTAGCAGCCAAAAATACGTGTTTTTGAGCTTTGGAATAGCCATAGTTTTCTTCGCCATTAACGTAATATTACCCAATAGCAAAACGCTTCTGGAAATTTTTAAAGCACAAGGTATTACAGCTTCTAGTCACTTCGCTCTGGTCTTGCTCGAAGGAAGTTTCGGAACTATGACTCTGCTCAGTGCCATACTTTTGATAACTATTGCATGTTTATTAGGAATAGTCATAAGTCTCATTGTCTATAAAATAAAATCCATCAAGGGATCAGCTATGCAAGGCGGAAAAATAACAACTGTCGGAGCAATATTGGGAGTAGCAGCACCTGGTTGTGCATCTTGTGGTCTCGGAGTGTTGTCTGTCTTCGGTTTAACAAGTTCATTAGCAGTTCTTCCCTTCAAAGGAGCAGAAATAGGAATTATTAGTATAGTCTTGCTCATGATCGCAGGAGCTTCAGTGGCAACACGCATTGCTGAAGGTGAAAGTTGTAAAATAGAGTTCAAAAAGAAAAAGAAATGAAAGCTGAGATTTCTCCAAGAGAATTAAGAAAAGAAAAGAAGAAATACAAGCTCATTGATGTTCGTGAAGACTGGGAATATCGAGAAGGACACATTGAAGAGGCAGAAAATATTCCTTTTAGCACATTCGAATGGGCTGAACGTGAAGGAAAAATCCCAAAAGACAAACCTCTAGTAGTGTATTGTTTGCATGGTATTCGCAGTCATCGTATTCTGAAATTCCTGCAAACTAAAGGATACAAAAAAGCTTGTCATTTGCTAGGTGGTTTTGAGGCATATCAATTATAATAATTACTGGTTTTAGAAAGATTAATATAGAAGTAAGAGGGTAAAAATATTAAAAAGAGGGATAAGAATGAAACTAGCACCATTGGCAATTCTATTGATGGCTTTAGCGTTAGTTACAGGTTGTAGTAATATATTTGATACCAACACAACATGTATACAATGTAGTGATCTAAAAGACAAAACTAATTGTGTATATAATCGATGTGGTTTAAATTGCAATTGGGAAGGTAATAATTGTGTTGACGTTAAAAATATTAAAAATAAAGGAATTTTATCTGGAGAAGTAACTTGGTTTGATGATTCTAGACCAAACGACCTACCAAAGATAGGTTATATTGATATCTTAGTATTTCCTTTATCTGACCTGAGAGTATTTATAGAAAGTTTGAAAGTAAGAAAAGAGAGATATAGTGAGTATGTGGAATATACTTATTATAGAGATATTGAGAAAAAAGATATTTTACCAAGTTATAGGTTTGAAAATTCTGACACTTTAGGAAAATATCAATTTGAACTTGAGGTGGGTAAATATGTAATCTGCTTCGGAAATAAAGCTCCAACGAAGACAGATTTTAAGACATTTTATCCTGGTTATTGCTATCAATTTGAGATGGGAAATGAAGGAGCAATTATCGATTTCCGTCTTCCAAAGTTAGTCCCGGGTGCATATTGTAAGAATATAACCTGTAAGGAAATAAAAATACAATATGTAGAGAAAATAGAATATGAAGAGTTCTAGCAAAAATTATAGTTTTTAGATTTCAACAAAACAATCTATCTAAATCAATCTCAAATCCAACAATGGGTAATTGTAATCCCCAGTTCTCTAAGACTTGCGGATGCAGCTCACCACAGAAGCCAACATCTTTGCTGTCAACAACAAGTTTAGCAACTCTGCCTGGAATAAAAGAAGCATGTTCAGTTTCTTGCCAAACATAATTTAATCCATATCTATCTAACACATACTCAACAACTTGTCGCGCATCTGTAAAGCTTATTTTCTCATCACATAAAACGCCAGAAAACTTCAGGACATTCTTAGAGCGTACATCTGCTTGTGCATCAGCTTCTACAGCATAATTGACTTCAAACAACTTTTTTGGATAAGATCTGCTCTTATTATGATACAAGACTTTGAGAAGTTCAGGCAATAACCAGCAGCGAACCATGTTCACGCTTTCATCTGCAGTCTTTCCCAAGGAGATATGCTCTTGTTGAGGTAATTGCATCTTGGTAAATTGATCTTCTCGAGTAGTTAAAGCAAAAGTAAATGTCTGTAAGAATCCCAAGCCGGTGAGTAGATCAGTAATTTGTTCTTCAATCTGAACACGCTTCGTTGTTCCACCAGTGGTAGCGACAGGTTTTTGTGAGAAAGGCAGATTATTAACTCCATACGCGCGTGCGACATCATCAACAACATCCACAGGATGCCAAATATCACTTCTAAAACTAGGAATGAGTACATGGATATGTTTATCATCAAGCTTCTCAACACCATACTGCATCTTTTTCAAGAGAGTTTGCAATTGATCATGAGTAAAAGTAATGCCTATAACTTTTTCAAATAAGGATAAAGGTACTGCCATTTTTTCAGCAACTAAATGAGGAGTCAATAATTTCTTTGGTCCATATTCTAAAGTAACTGCATGAATACTGCCACCCATATCTGCTAAAAGAGCAACTAAAATATTCAAGATAATATTCTGCGCGTGAAAATCATGGCCGCTGCATTCAATAAAGACGTCTTGAGTTTGTGTCGTGACTTTTCCCAGTTGCTGTGCATTAATAATAGGAGGCATAGAAAGTATTTGTCTTCTAGCATCCATAAAGAAAGGATATTGCTGCATATCTGCAAGTAAATGTTTATAGCTAATGCCAGTAGGATGTTGTTCCAGAATTTCATCAGCGCGTAAAGATCTATCAAAGTCCAAGGGAATAAACTGTATTTTTTTAGGATCCTCAGCAAAATAAGCAATAGGCCAAGTTATTTTGTCTAGAGGATAAATGCCAATAGCGACTTTTTTTCTCTGTCTGCCAAAGGTAGCATGCAATTTCTCTTGAATGCGAATAATTTCTTTTAAGCTTTCTTCAGTCAACTGCAATCCTTTCACAACAGCGGCAACAGTATAAGGACGTACGTGTTTTACATTAGGATTAATAACAACACGATAGTCACTCTTCTTTACAGTATAATTGGGCAATCCTGAAGCAAGGCCTAGATAAGATTTCAACAGACGTGCAATACCCGCAGTAGAAACTAAATCTGGTCTGTCAGCGGTAATATCTATCGTCCACACATCACCTTCAACATGCTCCAATTCATAACCTAAAGTAAATAATAATGCTTCTAATTCATCATGAGTAATTCTTTTCCCAACAAACTGTTCCAACATCCGATGACTAATATCGACTTTGACCATGATACATCACTTAGGAAGTGGATAGCTCCTCAAAAAATCTAGATCAGTCAAAGTGCCAAAGACTTGACGAATATCTTTCTGTCCATAAACCATCATGGCTAATCGCTCTAGTCCAAAGCCCCAAGCAATCACAGGTTTAGTAATGCCGAAAGGTTCTAATGCTTCAGGTCTAAAGACTCCACAATTAATCAATTCAATCCATTTGCCCAAATGTTCATTATAGCCATAACATTCTAGAGAAGGTTCAGTATAAGGGTTATAAGTAGGTTTGAATTTAATCTTCGTTACGCCTAGTCGTGCATAGAAAGTTTTAATATATCCCATCAAATCTCTGAGTGTTAATCCATCATCCATGATAAAGCCTTCAACCTGGTGAAATTCATTCAAGTGTGTTGCATCTAAAGCCTCATTTCTAAAAATCCTTCCAACGTAGAAATATTTTGCTGGAGATTGAATGTTTTTTTCTCCAAAGTATCTAAAAGTAGTTGCAGTAGTATGAGTTCGTAACAAAAGTTGTTTTGCGACAGCTGGGTTCCAAGTATATTTGTAACCTTTTGATCCTGTTTGTCCTCCAGTCTCATGGCTGACTGCAACTTTTTTTGCTAGTGCTTCAGGAAAAGATCCTTGATAAGGTAAATAAAAAGTATCTTGTGTTTCACGTGAGGGATGATCTTGAGGTATCCACATGCTGTCCATGCACCAGAAAGCGCTTTCCACCCAAGGTCCTTCCATTTCTTGAAAACCCATGTCCATGAAAATACGACGAATCTGTTTGATCAAAAAAGATAGAGGATGAGCTCTTCCGCCAGTAATCTTAGGGACATTAATTTCAGTATCATATCTGCGAAATGTTCCAGTCTTCCAAACACCAGTTCGTAAAACATCAGGAGTGATAGCATCCACAAAATCTGTAGGCAGTTCAGCAGTGGTTAAGGTTCTTCCCAAGTCAGTTAGAGTAACAGTAAATATTTTTTCTTCTTTAGTCTGAATAAAATCTCTTCTTTCTTTCAAATCTTGATAAAGTTTAGTTTCTTCTGGAGTCAAAGTTGAAGTATCTTTAGGTAAAGAGCCTAAGAAATGTTCTTCAGGAAAAGTGGATTGTAAGAGTTGTCTGCCTTTAGGAGTTAAGCTCAGTTCTTGTCCAAAAAGAATTGCCCCTAGTTTTTTTAATCTGCCAACACAGACATTCAACTCATCGCCATTCAAAGAAGCTTTCTCGCGAACCATATGCAAGGACAAAGGGCCTTCTGCTAGTGCATCCAAAAATCTTCGTTCTGGTAGTCCTTGGGATAAATAAAAATTGCCATTGCTGCCTAAAGAAACAAGAAATCGTGACGTCTTGTCTAGAGTAAGCACCTGTTTATTGCTAAGCCATTGTAGTGCTCTTATGATCTCAACATCCTGCATGCCAGTCTTAGTCTTAAGTTCTTCAACAGTTATCCCATCTGCCAAAAAAGGCAAGACTTGTCTCTCTAGAGGATGTAAAGTTGCAATAAGTTTGTCATGATCACCCATGAAAAGAGTTAAAATGACCTTGTTTAAAAGCTTTGCTTAGGTGATTGAAAAGAAATAAAATTATTCAATTCTAGCATTTTTAACTAATCTTTGTAATAAACTATGGTCTTCTGCTGTAGGTATTCGCGCAACATTAAGATCTAAAGAGTAGAAAGAAATGTCTGTCTCAAAAACAACAGGAACTTGAACGCGTTGCACATTTTTGATTGCGCTTCCAGTTATTTTTTTATCAACACTGGTATGATCTCCATCTAAATCAAGCAATTCAAACCAGTGTGCATCGTCACCCCTTACCAAAGGCGTAATGCTAACGCCAGTGCGACCATTCTTTAAAGGGTGTCTGGCAATAACATATCTGTCATCAGTAACTGCTTTAGGAGTTAAGTCAGAAGGATGTCCTGGAGAATAGAAAGAAGTAAATTGACCTGTGAAATAAGGTTTGTCGCGAATAATAGTCAATGCACTTTTTGGAGTAGACAAATAAGCCAAGCCAAAAGTAGTACCGACTACAGCTACACTAACACCAACGGGAAGCAAGAGTTCTTTTAATTTCATTGTGAGTCTCTCCTAGTGTTGATCTCGTGCTTTCGCAACAAGTCTAGTAAAAAGATCTTGATCTTCAGGAGTAATAGGCTCTGCAAATCTCCATACGCCTGGTGGACGAAGTGAAGCGATAACAAATTCTTTTTTGTCAACAATTCCATCACCACTGTTGTCATACCAACTCATTTGAGCAGGTAGTTGAAAAAGAGATCGAATTGTTGTTGCATTAGTTAACTCATTTTTGAGAACAACATATTCTTGAGCTCTATAAAGAGGAAGTAAAGGTCCAATAAAATTTTTATCATAGAATTGTGAATTTTCTCTAGGAATAAATTTATAATCAACAACATGCTGAACAGAAGCAACACGATCGATAAGAACCATACCACCAAGAGGCACCATAGTTGCAGCTAAAGTTCCTAAAGTCCATCGTCCAATTTTTTGTGCTAAGCTCATATTATTTTTTTCCTCCGTTCTGTTCGAACCAAACATAAGCAGCCGCAATTCCCGTCACTGCACCTACGACTGCACCAACTCTATAAAAGTAGTCTGCTATAAAATCAGATCTAGAAGTATCATTTTCTGTTGCCCATGACATACCTAAAGAAGTTAATAAGAGACTTACACCAACTCCTCCAGGACTACCAGTTGCCCAGTATCCTGCACCAGCGCCAGCAGCAAGAGGAAGAAGACCTTTTGCAAGACCTCCAGTTAAATCTGCTAAAGTTAAAGGTTTTTCTTTTTCTGGTAGTTTTTTTTCAGCTACTTGTTTTTCAAGTGGACTAGGGTTAGGTGTTTCTGTCATAGAGTTTCACGTAAAATTACTTCTTCATAACCTTTGCGGTTTGCAGTTCATTCCAATAGGAATTAAACATATTGCTAAACGCTTTAGTGAAGTAAGGTGTATTAACCCAGACACCAGTGTCATAGCTTTCATGAACATCAACATCATCAGAGACCATAAACATAACTTCTTGGTCATCAACAATGACAAATCGTCCTTTGAAGCCTTCGAGAGGTTTGAATTGCACACAGTCTTTAACTTCATGTAAGACTTTGGAATTACCTTCAGGTAAAGGAGCTGCAATTCTAATTTTAACACCTTGATCAGCTAACTTTTGGAATAATCCTTTGTAGCGTTTAATTTTTCTCTGTAATCCAGCAGCACTAGTAACCACAACAACAGATTTCTGTGCTTTGTCTAGCATGCTGCGTAAATGATTGTAAACAGTGTCTCGTCCTTTGAAAGAGCCTGCTAAAGAGTAAGGATCAACTTTTTGGATGCCTTGTTTGTAGAGGAGTTCAATTTCATGGAAGACTGGATCTTGTTTGACATCTTCTAAGAAGCCAACATGACTGTCTGCTTTCACTTGAATGTCATCCTTCATTCTCCTAACAATTTCCTCAGGCTTGACAGCTAGATAACGAATAGGTCTGCCTAGCTTCATAATAACGAAACTCTTCTTTTCTAAGCTTTCTAAGACATCATAACTTCTGGATCTAGGAACTTGAGAAATATCACTTAATTCACCTGCAGTAGCCATGCCTCTAGCCAATAATGCAGTCCAAATTTTCACTTCATAAATATTTAAATCAAATGCTGATCTGAGTTTTTTTAACAAGTCTTCTTTAACTAACATTGGTGTGCCTTCTATCACCCCTTGTTAATTACTAAAATACGACTAAGTTTATTTATAAAGCTTTCGGTTTGTTGCTACTTCAGAGTTACTAAGAGAAAGAAGAGAAAGAAGAAAAAGAAAAGAATTAGAAGTCAACGTTTAAGTCGTCTTCCACGCCTTCTAGATCGCTAACATCAATGTCTTCCTCTAAAGTGTCTAATCCAGTCAAATCTTGTTGTAAGCCTTCAACTGTAGGTGCATCAGTAGACGTTTGCTGTACAACTGGTTCTTGAGGAACTGCACAGCCAATCACAAAAAAAGCAGTCAAGAAAACAAAAGCTAAAAGTAATTTTTTCATGGGGTAACTCCTGCTACTGGTGCTGGTTCTGTTGTAGTCACTGTAGCTATTGCATCGCCTTTGCCTGATTGTCTAAAACTCTTGATGGCCTCTTGGAGAAGGTCATGTAATTTCTGTAAAGAATCTTTGACAACATTCTTGTCTTCTTGTGTTAATGCCGTTCGTACTACAACAATTTGAGCATCTATAGCCTTCAAGGAAGTTTCAATAAGACTTACTTGTTCAGCAGTTGCGTCACTAGCCTTGATTCGTGTTAACGCTTGTTGTAAAAGAGTTTGTATTCGTTCAGCTTTCTTGAGCATGGATGCAGCTCGTTGTTGATAAGCATCAGCCTTTTTCTCTTTGAAGAGTTGTTTATATTTAACCCAGGTTTCTCTTACTTGAGTCATGACCTTTTTCAATTCTTCACGAGTTTTCGCTGCGTCAATTTGTGTCTTTAAGGATTGTAACTCTGTTAAAGCAGCGTCTATTTTTGTTAGTTGTTCAGTTTGAGTTGCATCAGCAGTGGCTAGTCGAGTTTTCAAAGCAGTAAATGCTTCAATCATGCGATCAACAGTTTTTGTTAAATGTTCTTTGATTTTTGTAAAGGCTTCTCCGCAATTTCCAGTCATGGGTTGATCTGTAATACATTTAGTATCAGCCCCGCATTTAAGGCGGCACTGTATTTTAAGAACATCTGCTGCATCTTTGATCTCATCTTTGCGAGTTTTTGCAGCGTCTAGACGTTCTTGCATTTTTTTGCGAAGTTCCTGACGTTTTTCTTCTATCTTAGTAAGACGTTCATCTAATTTTGCTTCGCGTTGTACTTGTCTCTCTTGTATGCTTTGTTGTCTTTCTTCCAAAGTATTTCGAACACCATATCCCCTACTTTCTTCAGCAAAAGCTATAGACAAAGAACTCAGGAGAAAAAAGGATAAAATAAATATTCCAAAGATTTTTTTCATAAGATCACCCAAAAAAAGAAGGAGAAACTGCTATTTAAAGACTACGCTCGCTGAACAAAGCGAAGTGTTTTCACTTGCTTTCGTGCTTTCTCTAATTTTTTCTCAAAATCTTGCATGAAGGTAGTAATTTTTTCAAGAGCTAATTGTTTTAATTCTGCGCTGGTCATTTTTCCAGATTTATAGGCTTTATAGATTTTTATAAGTTCTGCATCGTCTTCAATAAAATGCTGTTTCAAGAGTTCAAAAACCATATCTTGTTCTGGTATGCCTCCAAGTTTTCGATGTTCTTCCAGAGTTTTTCTGCCGCCAGTTTTAGCTTTCTGAATTTTTCTTGTAAGAGAGTCTATATCTTCAGGAAGACTGATACAAGAGTCAGGAATGGATTTAGACATTTTAAAATCCCCATTCAGTGCGGGAGTAAATTTATGATTGATGGAGCTTAACAAAAAGTATTTCTTGTCTTTGGCTCTGCGAATATAATCTCTTGCTAGGCGTAGATGTGGTGCTTGATCTATGCCTACAGGAATAATCCCAGGCATTCTTTGTTTGAGTTGTGGATAAAGCATGTCCCCTATTTGAGTCACTGAAGCCATAATTCTTGACGGTTCTGCATTGCCATAAGCTGCTCGAAATTCATTCAGAGTGATTTTTTGTGCTGCTTCAAAGCCTATTTTGATGACATCCATGTTCTCTGATTGAAAATAAAAAGTAGTTTTCTTAGGGTCAAGTCCTAAAGCAATATAAGCAGGAATGTGAAAGTCCAAAGCGCGTCTTCTTGCTTCTTCTAAACTAACTCCTCGAGCTGCTGCAGATTCTAAGTCAGCTACAAGAATATAAGTTTCTGCTCCATGATCTTGAAAATAACGTAAGTTTTCTACAACTAATTTATTCCCCAGATGAAGTTTGTCGCCGCTAGGCATAATGCCTGTTAAAGCATAGAAAGGTTTTTTCTTCTTGATGCATTCGGCAATAATCCCAAGATCTTTGCCTGCAAATACTACTCCTCTGCGCATAATGCGATTAGGCTCTGGAAAGAGTGATTGGCTGAAAGCTTCTAGGCCAAATTCAGTAAGAAGTCGTTCATAATCTTCAATAAGCGTTGATCCCCAAGGATCTACTAACACAGTCATGAATAAACAACAAGTAGTGTTCTATTTAAAACTTTTGAGCCAAGAAAGAAGTAACGCAACACTTATAAGAAACAAAAAAAGTAAAGAAAGCAATGGGTGACGAGAAAAAAACAGACGTGTATGCCATAGGAGCTCAAAGAGCATCCAGTGTTATCAAGTACTCCGGTACATTTGATATACTAGAATTATTAGGAGGCATTAAGGGATGGTATGCAAAAAGATATTATGAATTAACAGAAAAAGAGCATTCTGAAGCAGTTAAGTCCTCTGGCAAAGAATTAGTCATTGAGTATGAAGGAGTTAAAAAAGTCACAGAATATGTAACTTTTAAAGCAGTAGTAAAAATTGTTATTTATCGTTTAATTGATGTCTTAGTGGAAACACCCCAGGGAAAAGAAAAGAGGCAACAGGCAGAATTAGATATCGGGGTTAAATCATGGCTAAGTAAAAACTACAAAGACACTTTTAAAAAATCATCAAAAACACAGGAATTCTTTAGGCAAGTCTATGAGCGATTTATTGGAAAAAATCATTTGGATGATCTCAAAACAAAATTAACTAATGAAACATTGATGCTAATGGATGAGATCAAAACAACCTTGCAAGTGCCTAAGAAATAGGAATAGTAAGTTTTATTAAGAATGAGCAGTCTGAACAACCTATGCCAGAAAGAGATTTTGTCGGAGAGATAATAAAATACAGCTTCTCAGGTGTTATTCCCATGGAGGAACTCTATAAGGCTATTTTTAAGTGGGCTAAACTCTATGGATATAAAGTCATAGAAAAAGAGCATAAGACTGCTTTAAGTTTAGAAAGAAAAGATTATGTATTTAATTGGACTATTGAGAGAAAACCAACAGACTATATTAAGTTCAAGATCGATACTGAAGTTAAGGTAAAAAGTCTAAAAGAAGTCAAAACTAAAGCTGCTAAAAAAAAGTACTATAAGGGAGATATTGATTTTATGTTGATTGCTTATTTTGAAAAGGATTATGAAGATGCTTTTGGAAAAAATCCTTTAATTAAGTTCACGCGTGAAGTCTTTGATAAATATCTTACGGAAAGCAAGATGCAAAGGCTCGAAAAAGAGCTGCTCAGAGATCGTGATAAGCTGCTTTCAGAAATCAAGGCATTCTTAGAAGTCCAAAGATTAAAAACTGCTGAAGAAGAAAAATAAAATTATTTAGGTAAACGCTGTTCAAGAGGAGTATAAGTACCATCTACTTGTCTACGAAAAGAAGTTGTCGTTCCATCAGGTTGTTTAATTTCTAGTTTTTGTGGAGCAATTTCCCTTATAGGAGTTTGATCTCTGCCAACTAAATAGCCACCCATAAGTAATGTGGCGGCTAAAAATCCTGAAGTAGTATATCTTCGTAGTCGACTAAGAGCATTCTCTTCACCATATGTTTCTCGTAAAAGAACACCGGTACCAGCACCGACAAGAGCAGAGCCAGCAAGGATTCCAAAAGTCATAAAACCATCGCGATTAAAAACAGTAAGAAGACTAGCAACCGCAATGCCTGTAGCTCCTGGATTAGTAAGTTTATTCTTTCTACCAATATCAGCTGCAGCAACAGTACAAAGAGCAGAAGGAACAACATAAGGAATTGAAGAGGGATTATAAATACAAGTAAGAGTAGTAAATGTTCCAACTGCAAGCCCAGCTAATTTAGAAACTAAATTTCCTTGATCTTGTGTTACTAAAGGTTCAGTTGTTGTCATAGTTGGTTTCTCCTTAATCTGACAAGTCTTAGGGTCAATATATAAATATTCCTATTAACTACTCTAAAGAGAAGACATTTTTCATAAACATAAACTATATATAGGACTGATAACTAAAAAAAGATTAAGCCCGTCATGAGAATACTCAACGGAGTACGGCAAACGCCAAGCAATGAGTTTGGGAGTTAATGCCGGGCAAAATACCTCATATTCGCAAAAACAAGGTCAAATCAAGAAAAAGTTTATATTCATCCCATAAAAAAGAGACAGAATACAAAAAAAAGAGTAAAAGAGTCTTAATTACAAAAGAGAATCGGGAAATATAAGCTAATTCTGAGTTGCCGTTGTGTTTCGAGGTATAAAGAGGTCTTTATCGAAGAAAGACACATTCGAAACAAGTGGAGGCAAATACCATGGGAAAAATCAGCCCAGTCGCAGCAAAATATATGATTCATGCCCAAATTCAAATTGAGGGCGTAGTTGACAGACCAGACGTAATTGGATCAGTCTTTGGTCAAACAGAAGGATTACTAGGTTCTGATTTAGAGCTTAGAGAATTGCAAAGATCAGGAAGAATAGGACGTATTGAAGTAGACTTAGACACCAAAACTGGTAAGTCTGTTGGATACATTATAATCCCTTCTTCTTTAGATAAAACTGAAACTGCTTTGATAGCAGCAGCTCTAGAAACTATTCAAAGAATTGGTCCTTGTAATGCTAAAGTAAAAGTAGACAAGGTAGAAGATGTGCGTACATCTAAGCGTGCACAAGTGATTGAACGTGCTAAAGCATTGCTCAGTCAATTGACACATGGAACTCTACCAGACTCTAAAGATATTCGTGAAGAAGTTGAGCATGCAGTAAGAACTATGGGAATCATTGAATGGGGTCCAGATAGATTACCTGCAGGTCCAGGCGTTGACGAGTCAGAAGAACTTATTATTGTAGAAGGAAGAGCGGATGTCTTGAATTTGTTAAAGGCAGATTTCAAAAACGTTATTGCTCTCAATGGAACATCAGTGCCAAAAAGCATTGCAGAACTCTGTCATAAAAAAACAGTAACTGTATTTGTTGATGGAGATCGTGGTGGCGATTTAATTATTAAAGAATTAAGTTTAGTCACAGAAATTGACTTCGTCACTAAAGCACCAGATGGTAAAGAAGTTGAGGAGCTAGCTAAGAAAGAAATCCACAAGGCTTTACGTTCTCGTGTGGCTATCGAGCAAGTCAAGATGGAATTAAATGGCAACAGAATGTCTGATTCCAAATTAGATCTTGGCCGCGATCGTCCACAAAGAGAAATGAGTGACAGACCTAGATTTGAAGCACGCCCCCCACAACAAGAGCGTCGTGATTTCCCTCGTCGAGAAGAGCGTCGTCCAGAAAGCCGTGATCGCATGGTTCGTTCTGATCGTGGTCCTCAAAGAGAAATACGGGAAGAACGTGCACCTGTACGTCGTTCCTCTGCTCCAAGTAAGTTAGAAAAGAAAGACGCTGACAATTTCAAGAAAATGCTTGATGATTTAGTAGGTACACGTGGCGCTTACATTGTGGATGAAAATGCAAACATCTTAGGAAAAGTACCAACCACAGAACTAACAACAACCATGGAATCTTTAACAGGAAGTATCTATGCTGTAGTTATGGATGGTGCTATCACACAAGATGTTGCAAACAGCGCGCAGGAAGCGCAAGTAAAATTCCTCATTGCCAATGAGTCGCAAGTACGACCAGGCAGTGTACGCTTAAGTATTTTAACTGGAAAAGATCTCCAATAAGCAAAGACAAAGAGGTGAGCTATGGAGTATACACCACGAAAGTGGAGTTTTCTTGCTAAGGTGGCCGTCATTGGCGGCATCCTATTAGCTTTATTTGTAGCAGGATACTATACTGGTTATTTTCCAAAAGAATGTGGTCAAGATAAATTGTGTTTTCAAAAGTATGTAGAAAAGTGCAAACCTGCACAAGTAGCAGTCATCAGAAATAATAATGCTTATCTCTATGCTGTAGGCAATCAGTTAGGAAAAAATTGTGAAGTAAATATCAAGGCACTACGTATGGATGCTGGTGCTCCTCCTGAATTTAAGAACTTAGAAGGAAAAGAAATGAGTTGTAAGATTCCTAAAAAAGAATTAGCAGCAACCAACTTTGATAATTTTGATAATCTCTTAAGTTATTGCCACGGTCCATTAAAAGAGGGATTGTATGAAGTTATTATTCAACGCATGTATTCTTTAGTCGTCAGTCAGTTAGGCGATATTGTAAAAGAAGCGCAAAAAGTGTTGAGAGAAGTATAATACTTACTAACTAGGGATGAATTCTTAAAGTAAAGTATTTATAGAGCTGAAAAGTCGAAAAAGAATATGATAGCAAGAACAGATGCTGTAAGAGATATGTGTGCGGAAATGGGTGGAATTACGGTTGCATTTGAAAAAGTGGAAGCTCGTTTTCTCCAACACACACAACCAAATGGAAAATGTAGAGACTTAGGACAATTAACAGGTAAACTCGCAGAAATACATACACTGGAGCGAGCAGAAGAATTAGTAAGAAGACATCCAGAAACTATGGCTGTGTATTGGTTAGGAGAGAGGACAAGAGAACAAGAGAGAGAATATGCACCTGCTAATGATGGTACTCCTAATATAGTCGTATATAATAACGCAAGAAACCCAATAGGAGAAATAGATATGGTTATGTTAGTAAATGATATTCCTGTTATTGTTGAAACACATATAGCAAAATTTAATAATAGTAAAAGAAATGGTGTTGAACAAGTATTAAAAGAAAGTCTTATTGAGAAGAAAAAAGAACATGTTGCTAAGTTACTTGGAGGTCAGCCAGAAATAATATATGTTATTCCTGAAAATTATCTAGTAAATGTACAGGTGCCAACATTTAGAATTGCAAGATATGTCCATGCTGGAAATCATATTGTACCTTTTCCGATGGATCGTCGTACATGGCGTACATTAGCAGAAAGCGTTGTATTTCAGTTAGTATAAGAAAAAAAGACAGACACGCCAGCAAGTGGATACAAATTACCACTGACAGTTGAACCCTGCACTTTCCTCCCCTTCATTTCCCTGAAAGCGCCAAACATATAGGTTAGGACTGCTTCATTCCTGACCTGATCCGGTTCTCCATATATTCAACCAATCAGGACAAAGGATCGTTGTACGATGCAGGACTGGCAATAATAATCTATGCCTCCTCGCCAGCTTCGGCTCTACCTAAAGTTCGCTTGTAGTAACAGCGTGGAACTAGCACGCCAGCCTAGTCTGTCAGATATGCAAGAGAGAAGGTTCTTTTAAAGGTTTGTGTTAAAGAACAAAAGGTCTGTTTTTTTCTTCCAAACTAATCATCTGTAAAGATTTCCCAATTCCCAATCCTATATGATAAAAAGAATATGCAGAAAGCTTTCCTAAGATATCCCCTAAATAGCTAGTTTGTTTAAATTCAACTTCAACAGCATCTTCAATGTTAGCAAGTTCTTTAGTTCTATTCAATGCTAAGTCTCTGCTGCCAACTTCATCAATTAAACCAAGGTCAACTGCTTCAATGCCTAAATAATAAATACCATTTGCTAAGGAAGCAACTTGTTGTTCATCTAATCCTCTATTGTGTGCTACATCAGCAACAAACACTTTATGAATAGTTTGCATCTTGCCAAGTAACAAAGTTCTTTCTTCATCAGTCATCTGTCTGAATGGACTGCCAACATCTTTGTATTTGCCAGTTTTCAATCCTTCGTAAGTGACTCCATAGTCTTCCATCAATCGAGAGAATTCTAAAAAAGTAGAGATAACACCGATACTTCCTGTTAAGGAAAGTTCATCAGCAACTATATGATCTGAAGCACTAGCAACCCAATAAGCTCCACTGGTTCCTATTTCTCGAATATAAGCAACAACAGGCTTCTCTGAGTTTTTAACAGCTTGAACAATTTCTTTAGAAGCGACAACTGTGCCTCCAGGACTATTAATTTCTAGAAGAATACCTTTGACTGAATCATCTGCTTGAGCTTCTTTGATAAATTGGACAATAGTAGAAGATTGAACAGTAGAAGCAGTAGTAAATCCAACACTGCTCTGACCAACAATAGCGCCTTGAATAGGAATAACTGCAATTTTTTCACGAAAATCAGTCTTGGAAAAAGAAGAGGCTGCATAGCTAACAAACCATAAAACCAGAATAGTAAAAAGAATTTGCCAGAATCTAGACATAGCTAATCACCTCGGTATGTGCAAGAGTTTCTGAGTAGCGTTGAGAAGTATGAGAGAAGAACATATACAAAACATCAGCTAATAACAAAAGACTTGAAAGTTTTGAAATATTACGAAGAAGGCATTGAGAAAAGCGTAAGTGTTTCTGCTCACTAACAATCTTCAAATGGAAAAAATATTTGCCCAGAGTCTGTTGAAAGCGATACTCTAAAACAGTCCAGTAAGCTAGAGAAAGTATAAGTATTAGACAAACTGAAAAGAAAAATTGAAAAGTGTAAGTAGTAGTCTTGAAGGAATTAAACAAATCAGAAAAAGAGGTATAGGAAGTATCAAAAGAGGCTAAAGGAGCAAGTATTAAAGCAAGAATAAGTGCATCAATAACATAAGCCAGAACGCGTTTCCATAAAGGAGCAGGTTGTTCTTTGCGAAGCAATCTTTTTATATCCATCAAGAAAAGAATGAAACATACTATTTAAAGGTTATTACCATGTTCCACGAAGAATTAATACAACAATTGCCAAAAATAAAAACACAGGAAGAATTGACAAAGGCAAAGCTGGCGCTCTCGCATAAGTATCATTTGAAAAATGTTCCGATGAATATGGAGATTCTTTGTCACTTATCACCGCAGCAAATAGAAAAATATAAACCTCTTTTCATAACAAAACCAACAAGAACTATTTCTGGTGTTGCTCCTGTAGCAATTATGACTTCTCCTATGAATTGCCCTGCACAAGCAAAATGTACATTCTGCCCAGGTGGTCCAAATTCCTATTATGGTGACACACCAAAAAGTTATCCTGGTGGATCTCCTGCACATTTGCGAGCAGAAAGAAATAAATATGATCCTTATTTGCAAACTATCAATCGTTTGGAACATTATGTCTTATTAAATCAAGATTTCTCAAAGACAGAAGTAATTATTATGGGTGGAACATTCACAAGTTATCCTCTGCGTTACCGACATGAGTTCATTATGTATATGTTAAAAGCAATGAATGATTTTGCTGACATGTTCTGTAAACCAACATTTAATGTCTTAAAATTTAGAGAGTTTTTTGAACTTCCAGCAGATGTTAAAGATGTAGAGCGAACAAAACGTATCCATGAAAAGTTGCTCAAGCTCAAAGAAACATCCACAGTAGAAAAAGAGCAGAAGAGAAATGAAACAAGTGCTGTTCGTTGCCCTGTGCTCTGCATTGAAACACGTCCTGATTGTTCTTTACCCGTGCATATTGATGATATCCTTAAGTTAGGATGTACTCGTGTTGAATTAGGTGTGCAAAGTCTCTATGACAATGTATTACTAAAAGTAGAGCGAGGTCACGATAATCAAGCAACTATCGATGCAACACAACGATTAAGGGATAGTTTTCTAAAAGTTGGTTATCATATGATGTTAGGTCTTCCAGAATCCACACAAGCTTCTGATATCAGTATGTTCAAAGAGCTTTTCGAAAATCCAGCATACAAACCAGATGCACTCAAAATCTATCCGTGCCTAGTTTTTAAAGGCACAAAGCTCTACCAGCAATGGGAAAACAAAGAATTCCAGCCTATAGATGCGCATGAAGCAGCGCAAAGAATTATTGAAATAAAACAATATGTGCAACCCTATTGTAGAATCATGCGCGTCCAAAGAGATATTCCAACTTACATGGTAGAAGCAGGTGTAGAAAAAACAAACTTACGACAAGAAATTTTTGAGTTAATGAAAAAAAAGAAAATAGTCTGTCGTTGTATCCGTTGTCGTGAGCCAAAAGCTATGGATGTTGAATGGAAAAATGTCAAAATGCAGAGATATGACTATGAAGCGGCTCAAGGAAAAGAAATATTTTTGTCTTTTGATGATAGAAAAAACGATAAAATTTTAGGATTCACTCGTTTGCGCATTCCTTACAAGCCCTATCGTCCAGAAATCACAAAAAAAACAGCAGGTATTCGTGAAATTCATGTCTATGGTGCAGCAGTGCGTGTTGGTCAGAAAACACTGAAAGACGTGCAGCATCATGGTTTAGGAATGCAGTTAATGGAAGAAGCAGAAAAAATAGCTCAAGAGGAATTTGATTGTAACAAAATGGTTGTGATTGCAGGTATCGGTGCAAGAGAATATTTCAAAAAGAAATTAAACTATAAGCAAGATGGTCCGTATGTCAGTAAAAAATTAAAATAAAAAATTAAGAAACTTTGCCACAAATAACGTAAGCTCTTGTTGTAATAGATCCTGGACCCCATTGCTGACAGTACCATCCCCGTCTATCATCAGTAAATCGAGTTTGATGCATTTCTGTTCCCTGTGAATTTGCTTGACAACCTCCGCCAAGAACTATATAACCGGGATCGCAATCAACTCGTGCTTCAGTGCCTGGTTGTGCAGCACTTTCTTTATACACAACTAAGTTAGGACTTAATTTCTCTGTAGACCAAGATAATGCAGATGCTACTGCAACATCACTCATTCCCCATCCGGCACTAGAAGGAATAGCCGCACATAAGGGATTTTGTGGATTAGCTGCGCAGTTCGGAGTAGCACCTTCAACTTCTCCGATAGTATGCCCCATAACTTGAGGATTATTGCTTCCATAGGCAACTACAATACTAACAGCAGAAATAACTAAGATAAGTAACCAAACATATTTTTTCTCAATAGTGATATTGATTTGCATTTTTCCCTCCTATGAACAAAATATTAACATATTAACATCTACGTTTCCAGTATAGGGGCGTACTTGGATATCCATTATTGTATAATGGAATGTGTCTGCATCTACAATAGTTCCCATAACAGGCACAAAAACTGGACCATACTCATCACTACTGCTCCAAGGCATTCTCTTGGCTGTTAAGAATACTTGATAGTTTGCATTAGGACAGGCAGGTGAAAACGTAAATTCTTGGCGAGCTTCAGCACCTTGAACAGAAACTGTTTGTGAAGCTATACGCATTTGTCTACCATTAAGACGTTGACTATCCCAAGCAATTCCAGCCCATCCAGCTACTACACCTAATCCCCAATTAGAATTACGAGGACCAGTACAGACATTATCGCCAGAAATAAGTGGATTAGCACAAGTAGGAACAACACCTTCAATTTCTCCAAAGTTATGTCCCATAACTGGCGGATTGGTGCCTCCGTAAGCAACAACAAAGCCAACAGCTACAACTGCCAAAACCAAAAACCACAAATGTTTTTTCTCAATGTTAATATTAATTTGCATCGTTTATTTCTCCTTTAAGCAATAAAAAGTTATGCTACAACCAGGCACATCCGGACATGACGTGTCTCCAGCAAATGCTGCGCCACAAGTAGTGGACTGAACTGAAGTTAACTCATACCCCTGAGTCTGGCAATAGGCAGTAATTGCCCGCAAACAACCCTTATATCCTTGAAAACCACCGCGATCATTATTTCCTGTATAAATATTAGTATATTGTGCTAAACTCGAGATCTGAAAAGGAGCACTGGGTGTAAAAATAGTGTCTTGTGAACCATAAGTATAGCGTCGTCCTTCGATAAGTTGTTTGCCACTTAAATAAGTTGCAGCTTGTGTATTCATCACATCAATAACTTTCTGATCTACTCCATCAACTTCTCCGATAGTATGTCCCATAACTGGTGGATTATTGCTTCCATAGGCAACTACAATGCCAACAGCAGAAATAACTAAGATAAGTAACCAAACATATTTCTTTTCAATGCTTATCTTGATTTCCATTGCACACCTCTCCTAAATGAGTAGAAGATTATTAATAAAACTATGGTTATTAAAAAGTTAGACCAAGTAAAGACTGGGAAGTTTTCTCCTTCTTGAGAATTGACACAAGTTTCAGTAAGTGGATATCCTGCACAGCTGCAATGAGTTCCCCCTTGAAGAACAGTACAAGTACGAGTTTGTTGTCCACCAACACAAGGAGACAAAGGACGATTATAAGTACAAGTAGGCGATCTGCAAGTAAATGCTCCGCGGTCGCAAACAGTTTGTACTCCATTAGCGTTGCTGCAAGGTAAAGGATTACTCAAGACTTTGCAACCACTAGGTCCAGTTAAACAGAAGTAGGATTGTGTAAGATCACTTTGACAAACCATAAATGTTGCAGGTACTCCTCTACATAAAGGATGATCTTCACAACTTTGTCCATTAGTATTGATTTCTCGTCTGCAAGTAGAAGAACAACCATCACCACTGACAGTATTATTATCGTCGCAGCGTTCATTATTGCTGCCTTCTACAATGCCATTGCCACATTGTGCTGCTGGTTGTGATTGAACAGTAAGTAAAGCATTTTGTGGAGACGCAGTTTGTACTTGTGAACTGCCTCCTGTGACAGTGACTTGGAAATAGTAATGATTAGATCCATTCAAGAAATATTCTGTAATCCAAGTACTCGATGCTGTAGCACTAGTACTATTAGCAAAAGTTGCTGGTTGAGGTGAGGATAAAACTAAATTATTATTGTCTCTGTCAAAGACTTGGAAGTGAGCGATTTTACCTTGACAGTCAGCGCTGCCAGTAACAGTTAAGTCTACAGATTCTCCTTCTAAGGCGCTTGTTCTGCTCCAACTAGCTGCTAGATTGCTACATTGTTGGCGATAAGGACAATTATCATCTGCAACAAGAACAGAACAGGAATCATTAATAAATAAATCACAGACATCTCCAGCACCATCACCATCAGTGTCAAGCTGGTCAGCATTAACAGTAGTCCTGCAATTATCAGCACATTGAAGAAGGTTTGAATGTACTCTTGGATCACAAGGAGTGTTAACTAAACTGCCTAATCCAATATCAAAGACACCATCAGTATCAGTATCAGGTCTATACTGTCCTCCACCAGAAACAGTACCGTCAGAGCAACACAAGTCAACAGAATAAATACCACAATCAGATACATGAGCATTCGTTTCCGCAGAAAGTGAAGCTACACATCTCCAGGTAGGTCCTAAAGTAGAGCATTGTCCTTGTGGTTGTGTGCTGCAAGTGATATTGCCAAAACAAGCACGCTGTTGGTAAGCAGTAAATTCTTTCTTTTCAACATGAGCATTAACAGTATCAGATAAACGAAGAACAACATTGGTGCCTGCAGTATTACATTGTCGACTTGTTGCTCCTTGACCATCCCAACAAACAGCATAAGTATATTGGGTTTGAGTTGCTAAAGCTGCATGAGCATTGTTAGATCCAGAAACACGAAAAAGAATCTTGTCTGTAGAACATTGATCACTGATAGCTTGTCCTGTAGGGGAAGATATTTCGAAGGGAGCATCAAGATCATAAACAGAACTGGCTAAATAACCAGCTAAGAGTACTAAAAAAACTGGTCCTAAGACTCTGAGCTCAACACGCATACATTTTCCCTCTCTTGAAGAAAGCAAGCTTCTTATTATTTATAAAGCTTTGTGTAAAGAGGGCTTTAAAACCAACAAAATACAGCACAATGTTTATAAAGCCTCAACGCAAAAAATGAAGTATGACTAAGAGAATTGGTGGTTTCAGGAGAAAAACTAGACATAAGCTACAAAAATCTCCACGAACCAAAGGAAAAATCAGTATCAGAAGATATCTCCAGCAATTTAAAGTAGGAGATCACGTCAATTTAGTAGCAGAGCCCGCAATCCAAACAGGTATGTATTTCCCTAGATATCATGGTCGAACTGCTTTAGTTATTGGAAAACAAGGAGAATGTTACAAAGTGCAAATTGAAGATGGTAGTTTACAAAAAACATTAATTGTCCATCCAGTACACTTACGAGGAGCCAAGTAACATGACTGAAATTGAAATCGTTAGCGAAAAACCATTGACACTTCCTGAAGTAAAGGAAATGCTTAGTGAAATTAAGAAAAGTACAGAACTTGGGTTCCGTGCTAACAAAACCACAGAGTATACAGAACTATTTGTGAAACAAAAGCCAAGTGAAGCTGCAGAAGTAAAGAAAAAAATAGAAGAACTTAATATCATGCGTCTCAAAGATAAAGTGATTGCAAAGATCATAGACTTAGCACCGACAGATGCAGAAAGTCTCAAGATGATTTTAGCAACTGAGAACATTACAGTAAAACAAGAAGACCTAGGTAAGATTTTAGAATGTTTAAAGTAACTCAAGCTCAAAAATTCGAAGAACAGGACTGTGGAAAAAATGGAAAAACGACCATCGAGAGAAGAGAAAGCAATGGTGCTCGACTTTTTACCAAATGGATATCCATTCGACACGCGTCCTGCGCATATAAAAACACCAATAGCACAAGCAATTGGTAAAGAACACTTCGTACTACTAGAGCTCGTTCCTAAAAAAGGAATTTTCTTGCAACCTAATGAAGACGTCTATATTGGTGAAGGGAAACGAGATAAAATTCATCACATTACTGGTAAATTAGAGTTTGATAAATTAACGCAGACAGCACAGTCATCTTTAGAAGAATTTATTGCTTTGCGAGTGAAGCAAAATGAAAAACGTTTTGTTGATTTTTTTAATACTGCAGGTCCCATTAACATGCGTCGTCATCAGATGGAATTAATTCCTGGTATTGGAAAAAAACACATGTGGGAAATCATAGAAGAAAGAAAAGTAAAGCCTTTCGAGAGCTTTGAAGACATGCAAAAAAGAGTCAAGCTTTTACCAGATCCTCAAAAAGCAATCATCAAACGTCTGTTGATGGAAATCAAAGGCGAAGATAAGTACACTCTCTTTGTAGGTAACTAAGCGTGAAAAAAGTAATAGTAGTGCACAGATGGGATGGAAGTCCAAGCGCGGATTGGTATCCCTGGTTAAAAGAAGAAGTAGAGAAGAAAAATATTCAAGTGTTTATTCCTGAGATACCAGATCCAAGTAAACCAAAAATAGAAAAGTGGGTTTCGTTTCTAAAAAAAGAAATAAAAGATATAGATGAAGAAACTTTTTTTGTGGGTCATAGTATTGGTTGTCAAACTATTATGAGATATCTAGAAACAGTAGAGGAAAAAACAAAAATTGGCGGAGTGTTGTTCGTTGCTGGTTTTTTTACATTAAATAAATTAGAGACTGAAGAAGAAAAAACAATAGCGAAACCATGGCTGGAAAGACCTATTAATACAGAAAAAGTAAAAAAGAGAGTAAAACAAATAAGAGCTATCTTTTCTGATAATGATCCATTTGTACCTGTAAGTAATGCTAAACAATTTCAAGAGAAACTAGGTGCAAAAACCCTCATAGAGAAGAAGCAGGGGCATTTTAATGATGACACAGCACCCATAGTATTGAAAATTCTTCTAGAAATGATGCAATAAAGCCAAAAGGAGAAAGGTTTTTAAAGGCATTTTTGTCCCAAACCATCATGGCTGACTTTAAAGAATTAATTCGTGTTGCAAGCACAGATATCCCGGGTAAAAAGAAGCTCTATTATGGCTTAACAAACATTCATGGTATCAGCTACAGCTTTTCTAACGCATTATGTCTCACACTCAATTTGGATAAAAATAGAAAAATAGGTTCTTTAAACGAAAAAGAAATCAAAGACATTGAAACATCCATCAGTCACCCAGAAAAAATCCCTGCTTGGGTAAGAAATAGAAGAAAAGAAACTGAAACTGGTGCAGACGTGCATGCAATAGGTTCTAACTTAAAATTAATGCAAGAATTTGATGTACGTCGTTTGAAAAAAATCAGAAGTTATCGTGGTATGCGTCATGCGCTTGGTCTACCAGTGCGTGGTCAAAGTACTAAAGCACACTTCAGACATGGCAAAGTTGTCGGTGTCGTGAAGAAAGCAACAAGAGTAGCTGCTGCAAAAGCAGATACTGGAAAGAAGGACGCAGGTAAGAAATAACATGGGAGATCCAAAAAAAATCCGCGCCAAGTATTCTGGCCCATCTCATCCGTGGCAGCGTAAGCGCATTGAAGATGAAAAGAAAATTCTCGGTTCTTTTGGTTTAAAAAATAAAAAAGAAATTTGGAAGATGCAATCTCGATTGCGTAGTTTCAAAGCACAAGCCAAATCATTAATTTCAGGCACAGATGCTCAAAGTAAGAAAGAAGAAGAAGCACTGTTAGCAAAATTATATAACATGGGTATAATTGAACAAGGTGCTAATATGGATGCTATTCTAGAATTAACTCTTGCAGACATGCTCAAGAGACGTTTACAAAGTATGGTATGCAACCAAAAATTAGCGCAGTCCATGCGTCAAGCAAGACAGTTCATTGTACATGGACATGTCACTGTAAACGGAACCCTTATTGACATTCCTTCTTACTTAGTAAAGAGAATAGAAGAGCCTGCAATCAAGTTCCACGAAACATCAACCTTAAAAGATCCAGAACATCCAGAAAGAATCAAAAAGAAAAAAGAACGCCCAGTACAAGAAAAAAGAGAGCGTCGTGATCCAAGAAGAGGCGGTAGAAGAAGATAATGACTCGAGACAATAATCGTTGGGGTATTGCATACATTTATTCTAGTTATAATAATACTATTATTCATATTACTGATATCACAGGTGCAGAAACTATTGCTAAGGGATCTGGTGGCATGATTGTTAAGGCTCACCGTTTAGAAGGATCTCCAACAGCAGCAATGGGTGCAGCTAAAATGGCAGCAGAAACTGCAAAAGAAAAAGGCATTAATGCTATTCATGTCAAGATCAGAGCTCCAGGTGGTCATAATGGGCCAAATAGTCCAGGACCAGGAGCACAAGCAGCAGTACGTGCATTATCACGTTCAGGATTGCGCATCGGAGTCATCGAAGAAATCACTGCCACACCAACAGATCGTTGTAGAAAAAAAGGCGGAAAGCGAGGTCGCAGAGTATAACCATGGATCTTAAAATAATCAAAAAGGATAAAGAAAAAACAATCTTCACTCTAAATGGAATTAACCCGGCAATGGCAAATACTATTCGAAGATATATAATTGAACAAGTGCCTACCTTAGCAATTGAAGAAATAGATATGAGCAGAAATGACTCCGCGCTCTATGATGAAATGGTTGCATTGCGTTTAGGTCTTGTTCCATTGACTACAGATTTAAAATCCTACAATAAAAAAGAAGAATGTAAATGCAAGGGTGCAGGTTGTGCTTCTTGTCAATTAGTATTCTCCTTTAAAGGCAAGGGCCCTGGTACTGTATACTCAGATGCAATTGAAACAAAAGATCCAAAAGTCAAGCCAGCAATTCCAAAGTTGCCTATTGTTAAGCTCTTAAAAGATCAAGAAATAAAAGCAGAAGGAATTATTGTATTAAACAGTGGTAATGTACATACAAAGTTCTCTCCAGGATTACTTACTTATCGCGGTTACCCATCGATCAAAGCAGGGAAAAATGCGAACATCAAAAAAGCAGTAGAAGAATGTAAAGGTGCACTCGTTGCAAAAGGTTCTTCTGCAGAAATCAAAGATATTGTTTCATGGAATGAAGCTTATGAAGAAATCTGTGAAAAAAATGGTTTAGAGATAGAATACAGTGACGAAGAATTCATATTCACAGCAGAAGCTTGGGGGCAATTATCAGTCAAAGAGATGCTCTTAGAAGCGATGAAAATTTTCGATGAAAAATTAGGAGAGTTCAATAAGCTCATAAAAAAGCTTAAATAACCTCTTCAGTCCCACACCGTATCTTGCGGATATGCCGGAGCGGTCAAACGGGCTAGCTTGAGGTGCTAGTGGCTTAGTGCCTGCGCAGGTTCGATTCCTGTTATCCGCATTTCACAATCAACAATGGTAAAAATAACTGGACCAACAAACCCAAATTTGAAGCGCTTGATTCGCGCTTTGAAAACTGCCTCCAATAAGGAAGGCGTAGATATTTGGGATAAGGTTGCGGCAGAATTAGAAAAGCCAACAAGAGTACGAAGAGAAGTGGATATTGCACGTCTCAATCGCGTAACCAATGCAAAAGAAGTTGTTGTTGTCCCAGGAAAAGTTTTGGCAACAGGCGACATCGATCACGAAATAACTGTAGCTGCATGGAACTTTTCTGAAGCTGCAAAGAAAAAAGTCAAAGCAATCACCATTGAAGAATTACTCAAACAAAATCCAAAAGGAAAAAACGTAAAGGTAGTTTGTTAACATGACATTACAAAAAAGATTAGAGCAATTGACTAAAGAAGTAACAGACATAGTAAGATCTAGTGAAGATCATCCAACAAGAGATCAAATTATTGAAGAAATGGTAGAGATGCATGGCGCGGTATTCGCAGTTCCTGCCGCTGAGACTCCAATTGCAGTATTCAAAAGACAAGTCGCATCTACAATTCGTAATCTTGTTGCGCAAACAATTTTTCAAGAATATGAAATGCATGGGAGTAAAGTATACAGCATGCGATCAATACAGCAGTCTAGTACAGCACAACCAGTTACAGGAGAAACATATAGAACACCATGATCATCGACGCAACAGATTTAATCTTAGGAAGAATGGCAGCACAAGTAGCAAAGCGTGCAATCCTAGGTGAAGAAATCTCAATTATCAATGCGGAAAAAGCTGTTATCACAGGAGATAGAAAAGGCGTTCTAGAAAAATACAGACATCGTGCAGTCTATCAAGGTCAACCAAAAACAGGTCCGTTCTTCTTTACAAAAGAAAACTTGTTTGTAAAGCGTGCTATTCGAGGTATGGTTCCTCATAAAAGGCCAAAGGGAAGAGACGCGCTCAAAAGAATTAAATGTTATATCGGTGTTCCAGATGAATTCAAGGATAAAAAGACAGAAACATTGTCCGGTGTCCACGTCAGTAAAATGCAAAATCTTAAATACATTTCAGTGAAAGAAATATGTCACCTCTTAGGTCGAAAAGATCCTCGTGAACAATGAGTAAAGTAACACACACCTCTGGAAAGCGAAAGCGTGCCATAGCGCGTGCTACCATAGCTGAAGGAAAAGGTATAGTTCGCATTAACCATCAACTCTTAGAAACTTACGAGCCAAGAATGGCGAGAATGCGCATCATGGAACCGCTTATGTTGGGTGCTGAAATTGCGAAAAAAGTAGATATTGACGTCGATGTTATTGGTGGCGGCCAGCAAGGACAAGCTGACGCGGTGCGTCTTGCGATCGCAAAAGGATTAGTGCAATTCTCAAAGAGCAAGCAATTAAGACAAGACTTTTTACAATATGATAGAAACCTTTTAGTAGCCGATGTAAGGCGCAACGAACCTCATAAACCGAACGATTCTAAGCCACGTGCAGCCAGACAGAAGAGCTATCGCTGAACAGTAGTAACAAATTTATTTTTTTGTAATTTGTATTTACGATTATTATTTCCGATTAAATGCATAAATCCTAAGTGTTCCAAATTATTTTCTTTGCGAACTCTTTTAATTACAGAATCACTTACTCCAACTTCTTTACGTATCTCAGAAAATTTAACTATAGAATTTTCTTTGTAGATCTGAATAATTCGTTGGATTTTTTCTTCAGGTATTTTACATAAGGACTTATTACTCTTCTTGATTTTATATTTTTTACAGATTCGAGTAATAGTAGCTTCATGAACTTGAAAATGTTCAGCTAGTTTTTTATGAGATAAATGTAAATTATTACGAGCAAAATCTGCAATTTCTTTGCGAAGAGGCTCTGGTGTTGGTTTTTTAGCTCTTTTTCCAAGATCATTAGCTCGTAAAACTCTATTGACTTTTATAGGACTTATTCCTAATTGTTCAGCAATAGTTACTGTTCTCGTTACTCCAGCATTATAAAGTTCTACAATTTTAGCAATCTTTTCCTGAGGAATTCTGTGTGGAATATACTCTCCTTTAGGTCTAAAATAAGGTGTTTCATCACGAATATTTGGATATTGTTTCATCATTGTGCAAAATTTAGCATATTTTTCATGTGATAAAGTCATTAATTGCTGTAGAAGAAGTTGAATATTATTTTTTCGTTTAGATATGACTAATTTATCTCCAGGATATTTGATACTGTCTACTTCTAATTTTTTAAGAGATTGATAATAGATTTCTTTTTCATCTTCTTTAGAAACAGATATATGAACACGATACTTTTTATCCGTTTTTGATAACTCTACACAACCCTCTCCAGCAATAATACCCCTCATAAATCCCCTAATAAGTTCTTTATCAAAATTTAAAAGCTTTTCATAAGTAATTTTCTTGATAAAATGTTTGAGAATGTCACTAAAAAGTTTATTTTTATACTCCAGAACTAGCGTACCATAGTCATGGAATGACAATATTTTATTTTGTGTATAGTTTTCATTAACATAGGTAACTTTCTTTGGATAGGACTTTTCAAGAGATGTTTTTGTTCTTTGCAGCCAATGATTGACAGCTTTAGTTTCAACTTGCTCTCTGTAGGTTTGATCTACAGGTTCATTAATGTTCAGCTTAATACTCCATCGCCAAGTGTCATAGGGCAGATTAAAGACATCAGTAAACCATTGCATAACTTGATTGATAATACAATATTCATGATTGGGAAAAGAAAGATTTCCATTAGGGGTTTTACCCATTTCAGCTTGTAAAAGGCCTAAAACTTCAAAAGTTTCTTCAGTTTGAGGAATATATCGAGGTAGAGTATAGGAGTACTCTTGAAATCCTGTACCGCTAGGAGCAATAGCTTCTAGGTGATAATTAACCATAATATGGCTTTCATCAAGTATAATATTGAGAGGGTACTCTACTCCACCTTCAGTCACGATACTTTCAGGCAGATATTCCAAGACATCTAGATATTGTTGTTGCATCCATCAAAAATCATGCAGATATTTAAATACCTTTCAGGGGTCTTTGAGAAGTAAACTACTTTTCTAATATCTATTTAGAAGTTTTCCGGAATTTTCGGAAGAGTTCCGGATTGTTTTGAGAAATTTTTCTATATTTAATATGTAGTTGAGGGGGAAAGGATATTAAGATTTTTTTCTAGAGAATATTTTACTCGGTCTTTTTTGAGGTCTACTCTTGCGATAAATCCAATAGACAACAAGTCCAATTAAAATCCAGAAAAGTATTGTTATGGGATGAAACTTAGATCCTTGTATCCCTTCTACAAATCCTTTTAAAGCAGCTATGACAATAAAAATGAGAAAGAGTATTTTTAATAGTCGAGAAAATCTGCCTTTTGCTAAGGGATATCTTCCTTCTTCATGAGTGCATGCCCAGATTAACGCAATGATCCAGCCTATAATCGTCCAGCCTAAAGTAAAATTTAATACAAATATTGCCAAAGTATTCTTTTTTGCTCTGGAATAGCCTATAATAGTTGGAAGCAAATATATACCTAGTAAAAACAGTGATTGAATAATTAATTCTTCATTCATCGGTTCCCTTCGTCACATAAAACATTGTCTTTATTGCATAACCCATTAATAAAGTAAGGTTTACCAGCTTCCCATCTGTCATAATTGTAATTTTTACCAATAGGTCCCCATTTAAAATAATCACAAGCACCAGCTTTAACTAAAGTTTGAGAAGGGTTAACAATCACTTGAAAGGTATCGAGAAGCTTATTTTGTTTATACAATCCTATATTAGCTATAAGTCCTGCACCTTCCAAATCTTCTTTTCCTATATTACACACATCTCCTATAAGATAATAGTGTATAATAGGTTCTTGGTTTAACAGTTTGAATGCTTGTGCGTTAGGCATCTCATCGATAATATTAACATTTTTAACTTCTAGAAAGTCCATATAACTCTTAAGTTGTTTATTTTGTGTGTTTAAGACGTCTGTTTCTTGTTTTAATTCTACGGGCGATTTTACGCTTGGTTTAATCTCTTCAGAAATTGGTTGTTGACTAGAAGAGTTTGAAAAAAGATCTTGTACTCCGTTAAAAATAAGAAAAAGAGCAAATATAGTTCCTATAACAAACCAAAATCCTTTTTTCTTTTCTTTACTCATTCTGTCTAACGCTTCCTCTACAATCTGCAACTTCATCAGTAGCGACAAGGCCTTTTAGTTTATCACAATATTTTTCATTTTGCCATTCAGTAGCGAGTTGAAACCAACAATTGAATAGTTTCTCTTTATCTTGAACCTTTTCACAATATTCAGGCAAATTATAAGTTTTTGCATATTCTTTTTCACATTCATCAGTCCATTTATAGACTAAAGGAGCTTTAAAATATTGAGGAGGGTATTTTGCCTTACATTCTTCAAAAAACTGTTCCCAAGGAACTGCTTTTGGTGCTTGTTTCTTTTCTACTGCCATGAGCACTCTTTCTTCTTTCACACGTGGATCAGAAATAGTAATATCCCATTCTCCATCTGCTTTAATGTCAAGAATATAATCATCTTGATAGTCGATAGTGACTAATTTCTCACCAGAGTATTTGCCTATATCATTTACTAATAAACTAATCCGATCGCCTTGGCTATCTAGTAACCAAATAGCAAAATTAGCTCTTCCACCATGCAACATTTTGAACTTTAAAAGACCTGGTGTTGCATGAAAGAAATCTGATACTTTGTCCCCTCTACCTCTAAAAACAATAGACTGAAAAGTTGCTTCTGTTGCTTGTTGTTTTTGCGAATTGTCTCCTAGATTTTTACTATCTTGAACGATTTGTTGATTATTTACTGGGGTAGTATTACAAGCGGAAATAAAAAAAACAGTTATTAAAATTAAAAGATAACTTTTTTTCATTTTAACGCTCCTTCCTAATAAGAGCCATTAATCCACCAACTAATAAAAGTGCACCTGGAATTATATAGAAAGCACTAATGCTAATTACTCCACAAACTGCTGCAATAGTCATAAACCAGCCAGCCATTTTAGTTTTATGTTTAACAATAGAAGCACCAATAATTCCTAAAATCGAAAAAAGAATTGCTGAAAACCCAAGCCAAAGGACTTCGTTCCCCATACCAAATGCAGCACTTACTCCTCCAAAGAGTAAACTCAGTAAACCAAAGAAAATGCCAAAAACACCTCCGATAAGTCCTAAGGTGAATTCTGCAGTTCGTTTTATCATCCTAATCCCATAGTTCTTTCATTCTTTAGATCTATAAATCTATGCAACAATATTGTGGAATATAGCTATATAAAGTTTTCTACAATATTGTGGTATGTCAAAAAGGACTATCCAAGAGGTAAGAAAGGTTATTCTTGAAGTTCTCAGTGATGGTAAAGAGCATGCTTATGGAGATATAGAAAGAAAAGCGAATACTAATTGGCAGACAGTAAGAGATCATTGTAAGGATTTAGAGTTGTTTGGAGCTGTTGTTATTGCTGGTAATAAGGTGAAAATAACAAAGCAAGGACGAGAGATTTTAAAGAAGTTGTAGTTATCTATATGAATATATATGTTCCAGTATCTGTTTACTTCTCAAAGACCCCCATGAGATATATAAAGCCAAGTCAGTTCTTAGTTGTATCAACCCGGAGGTGACCTTTATGGCGCTCAAAGTATTCAGATTACATCGTGAAAAAGGACCAGCCTATCCATTGGCTAAGGTCATCGGTGAAGACTTTATTATTATAGGCAAGGAAGAGCTGCTAGTCAAATCTTAGTCGAACAGAGACTTTCCTGGGGGGTTGCTCTTCCCCTATCTTTTTCTAAAAAGAAACCTTTAAAAACCATATAAAAGTCAATGAATATATGATTATCCCTATTCGATGTTTCAGCTGTGGCCGCCCAGTAGCCCATCTCTGGGAAGCTTTTAATGAGCGAGCAGCCAAAGGCGAAGACAAAGGAAAAGTAATGGATGATCTAGGCTTGGAAAGATACTGTTGCCGAGCATTATTCTTAGGCCATGTTGACTTAATCGACGTTGCCTCCAAATTTAAGAAAGCATAAGTAAAGCTTTTATAGACACTCTTCTCTGTTAGTTATATGGTTAGAGTAGATGCTAAAAAATCACATCACGATTTAAAACAGTATAAATATCTGGGAATAATAACTGCTTTGTATATTACTTTTCAACTTGTTGCTGATGTAACTGCTGGAAAACTAGTGCAACTAGGAATCTTCACAGTGTCTGCAACTGTTCTTTATTTTCCATTTACCTATATATTCGCTGATTGTTTAACTGAAGTATATGGTTATGCGAAGGCAAGAAGTGTCATATGGATGGTTTTTTTCAGCTCTGTAATTGCGGGTTTAATTTATTCACTTGTAGTTATATTACCTCCCGCTATAGGTTTTGATGCAAATGAAGCTTACACAAGAGTCTTAGGACAGGTTCCAAGAATACTTATTGGTGGATGGATAGCTGTATGGGTTGGAGGAATCATAAATGACTACACTTTGGCAAAAATGAAAATCTGGACTCATGGAAAGCATCTATGGGCAAGAACAATTACATCTACAATCTTCGGCGAAGGTGCAAATACTATTCTTTTTTTCACAATTGCTTTGTCTGGAATTATACCTAAAGAGTTACTCATAGCCTCTATTCTTTCAGGATGGCTTATCAAGGTAGCAATAGAAGTTATCATGACTCCAGTGACTTATTATGTTGTTAGAAAACTCAAGAAAGCTGAAAATGAAGATCACTACGATTACAATACGAACTTCAATCCATTAATAATAAAGCCTCAATAAATAGATTTTTAAATTCCAGCTAGTGCTCATAATAAAAATGAGAGATGATATATGGTTGCAAACGAGGTTTGATCAGATCTGGAGTCTGTTCTTTCCTGAAGTAGAAAAAAAGAATGTCTATATCCGTTGGAAAGGAAAATGGAAGAATAAATTTGGCCATATTCGAACAACCAAGAAAGGATCAGAGATAGTCATCAATAAGTTATTCAAAGATTTGCGCGTTCCAGAAGATATTATCAAATTAACCATTGCTCACGAAATAGTCCATTATATGCATGGTTTTCATTCTCATTTGCCCAAGCTGTACAGTCATCCACATAAAGGCGGTGTCGTAGATAAAGTCTTGATCCAAAAAGGATTCGCCTATGCATTGAAACAAGAAAAACCTTGGTACAAAAATGAATGGTTGCAACTGTACAGGGAATTGTGCCCAGAAAAAGCAGCGCGTCCAAGAATTATTCGACGTCGTTCTATGTGGTCAGTCTTATTCAAATGAAATATCCAAACATACTCAATCTAGAAGTAGGAGACCATATTACTCTAAAGAAGAAAATTTATGAAGTTATGAAATGTGGTAGTGATTGTCTCTACATAGTTGATGAAAATGACTTGAAACCAATAGACTATACGGAGCTCAGAGAGATAACAAAAAGTACAGAAAAACAAACTCTTGATCTGCGATATTATAAAAAAACAAAAGAATATATGCTCTTTAAAATAGTTGAAGATGTAGCTGGAAAGAGGTCGTTCACCTTTATCAGTAAAATAGAAAAGAAAGCTATAAAACTAAGTAAAAAATTATCGAAATAAAATTCTAGTGTGATGCTTGCAGCTAAAACAACTAATCACTAATTTTTTATCTCTAATCCGCACAGTGCAATTCTTTCCGCTTTGTAAATACCTGTAACAATGATGGCAAAATCTTCTTTTCAAAGACTTAGGAAGAGGAGTCCTATGTTTCATGCTTAATCGCCTTGCCATGTGCACATACCTGTTGCTTCTTTCAGGGTGTAAAGTGAAAGATTGAGATGCTTGCTCAAACAGTTGTCCAATGCGTTCTAAAACAAGAGTATTACCTGAAGAGGTTGGTCGTGCCATCAAGAAAAGAGAGAACAGAAGTATAAAAAGATAATGTAAGAGGTAGAAAACGTTATAAATCTCCAAGAGGACGCTAAAGAAACATGAACAAAACAATTTGGATACTGCTAATAGGGCTTATAGGAATCGTAGGATGCAACTCAAATTCTTCAAGTCAAGAGTATACTTTTGCAGCCCAATTTGCTGAATTGCAAGCCTTAGATCAAGAGTTTAACGCTTCTTTTAAGTTGGAACAGTTAGACAGAACTATGGTTCCTTTAGAAAATATAGATTCTTTATTGGAGCAACTAGAAAAAAAGAAAAAAGAAATAGAAAAACAAACTGCTACAAACGACACAGCAGCAATTCTAGCATTTATTGAAGTACGAAGACTCATGCTATCGTCTCAGAAAATGTTCCAATTAGGAAAGAGAATAGGAGATATAGGATTAGTTACTGATAAGAAAGGATATAGCTGTTCCGAAGTAAAATATATCTTAGACGCTGCCTATTATTTCAATGAGTCTTGGGTCTACGGTATACAAGCACAAAGCAAGCTCGATGATGTTCTATTTGAGTTTAGAGATCTCCCAGAAGTGCAAAACTTGATAGGAGTTGATGACAATAAAACTGCATTCTATCTTTCTCCATTAGATCAAGTTAAGAATATAGTAAGAAATAACTACGAAGCTTTGCAAAAAAATTGTAGAGTGCAAGTAGTGACAAAATAGGCGAAAGATTTATAGCTGGTTTTTTATCAAGAAGTGATGGGGGGTCGAAAACTATGCAATACAAAGAGAAAGATGGTAAAGTCCTCTATGGATTTAGTCAAGAAAACTTAGAAAGAACTAACAGAGAAATTCGAAGAACTAACCGCTATATGCAATTATTGATCGTTATGGTTGCTTTAATGATCGTGTTTATAGTAGCAGGGGTAGTATGGTTAGAATTTAATGATATTATCACAAAGTTGATTTATAACTAATTCTTTTTTATTATTTTTTTAAGAAAAAAAGTGAACAGCGAATCAGGTTTCCCACTCACAGTAGAGCAGTACACTCTGAAACGCGGACCTGCTTGACTTCTGAGATCGAAACGAGATCAGGTAGGACCAGGTCGCTATGGCCGTTCAAGAAATATGCCTTAACAGCTATTTATAAAGATTTCTACGAAGTAAATATGCTCTAAAATTAGAAAGCAGTAAGAGGTCGATTTTGTCTGGAAAGAGGTTGTCCAAATTCACGTGCATAATCACCCAAGGCATCCTTTCCAAAAGTAGTTGTTAAGTCTGTAAGTTCTGCAGGTGTGCAAGAGTCAAGCATGATTGCGATGCGTTCTGTTAAACCTTCTCTTCGGTTTAAAGCTGTAGCTGTTAAGAGAGCGTCATGAGGAAAAGCAGTTTGTTCAGTAGCTAAATACACAGGCACAGGAAATCGTTCAAATGCTCTTACAAGTTTTAATGCAGTTTTATAGCGTCTAACGAAGAGTTTATGGATATAGTCTTCTGGAGCATCAAGAGTAGGAAGCTGTTGACATTTAAGAGCAGTCATAACTAAAAGTTGACGTTTTCTATCTACAGCATAGCTGGCATCTTTACTAAGAAGGTTAGGATCAGCTAGAAAGAGCAGAAGTTTTGCTCGTGCAATGTCCTCTAGAGTTGGTAATTCTGAGACCAAAACCATCCAAACTAGAAGAAGTCTAAATATTTAAAGCTTTCTATATGTAGTAACTTAAAAGTAGTAAACTATAAGAGTTTCAAATGCTTGGTAACTTTGTCGATTTTCTCATCAGTATCAGGTCCTATCCCTAAACAAGTAGTGGTTGGTTCTTTAAAGAAAGTATGTCCTGCATCTGTAATTAGAGAAGCTACTAATTTCTCACGCTTAGCTAATTGTTGATAAGATCTTAATTCTGCTTCATTTTTGACTTTAACAACAACCTTTTTCATGCCTTCCTCTCGCCAAGCATCTACCTTAGCACTAGAAGAAGATAAGACAGCCTCAACTGAAGCATGCGCCACTTGAGTAGACAATTTGCCTTTCTCCATCTTGAGGTCCTGTCGAACTAAAATAACTTGCTTCATGGGTTATGATCGTTTTCTTTTTTGTTGTCGTCCACGTTCTTTGACATGAATCTTGCCTTGCTTTTGTCCTTCAGTTTTAAAGCGACGTTTCATTTCACTTTCTAATTTCTTCATCACCTTATGTGCTGCAATGTTGACATCCCAGTCAAAAGCCTGTGCAGAGAGCAAGTAGCTTGGTCCTTCTAGGCGTGCATGAAAAGAGTATTTGACTCTATCACCTGCTTTGTCATATTTCTTGCCATAAAAAGCAATTGCGCAATTGTGAATATCACGCTGTAATTTTTCAACATAAGGATTGACTATGGTTTTGATCTTGCTTACCTCAGTTGCATCAAATGTTCTCAAGTTAATAAAACGGACATCCGCCATAAGAACCACCTCAAAGACCAGAAAGAACAAGAGGCTTTTATAGTTTTCTATACTTGCAATTAGAGATTATAAAATAGTGAATAGTGTTTATAAGATAGTTTTTTACTAAAATAAATAATGAAAATTTTTACTTTTTTGCATAATAACTTGCAGTAATAGTTAATTTATGTTCTCCGTGATGGCTAAATTTTCCAGTTACTGTACCTTCTATATAGGTTTTGCCATTTCTCTCTACAGATCTAGTTTCTTTTACCCTTGTTTCTAGATCAAGTTCTGTATTTGGAACAATTGGACTCCTACCTACTTTCCAAGTACCTTGATCTTTCAAAATTCTAAATCCATAGCCCAATATTTCTGATAGTATATGTGCACCGTTCCATGTTGCAAAACAACCATCTCCAACATTAACATGTGGATGTTCTAAATATTTGCCAGGTCCTCTGTCCAGTATAGATGGGTGCTCTTCATCAGATGGGAAAAATACTTTCGATCTTAAAACATGTTCTCCTGCTTCCAAGGAATAGAATGCATCTCCAATTAAGTAATGAGGTCTTGGAGTTCCAATCAAAGACTTTTTTGTATTAATAGTCTGTATCATTATAGGAAGTATTAAATTACTCGATTATTTATATCTATGTTGACATTTAATGACAACTTTTATAAAGCTAAGATATCTGGTTTGACTAATATGGAAAAAGAAGCATTAGAAGGTTTTGGATTATCAGAAAAAGAAATAAAAATTTATCTTCAGTTATTAAGAGAGAAATCTTGTACTGCCGCTAAATTAGCCAAGCTTTCTAACCTGAATAGAACGACTGCTTATTTAGAGCTTGATAACTTAATGAAGATAGGAATTGTAAACTACACAATAAAGAATTCTAAAAGATATTATCAACCTGCTAGTCCTGACAAGTTATTGTTTATACTTGATGAAAAAAAAGAAAAGATTAAGGCAATTTTACCAGAATTAAAAGCGCTCCATTCTACCGATCAACCATTCAAAATAGAGGTGTTTGAGGGAAGAGGAGGGATAAAAACTTTTTATCAGGACATTTTGAATAGTGTAAAAGAATTTTATGTTATAGGAGCAACTGGTGAGGCTTTGAATGTTATGGAATTTTCTTATCCTCATTTTCTAAGGAAATTTATTAAGTCTGGAATAAAGGAAAGGGCTCTAGCAAATTTGGAATCAAAAAGATTAATGGAAAATATTCATCCAAAGAAATTTCTTGAAATAAGGTATTTACCTCAGGAATATAAAGCAAAAGTAACTACTATAGTATATGGAGAGAAGGTAGCTATTCAGTCTCTCCAAAAAGAAAATATTTATGTTGTAGTTATAAAAGATAAGCTATTAGCCCAAACTTATAAAACATTATTTGAATTTATGTGGAAAGCTGCAGAAAAGTAGTTTTTCAATCAGTGGGTAAACTAATCATCGAGATTTCTTCACACCTATTTTAGGACAGTAATGAGCAACAGGACATTTTGAACACCAGGGAGAAATAGGCTTACAGATGTTTTGTCCAAACTGTACAAACATATCGTTTAAATCCTTCCAATAGTGTTTAGGAACTACTAGTTTCAAAGCAATTTCAGTATCTTCTGGTAGTTTTGTCTTGACCCAGCCTAATCGATTAGATATTCTATGCACATGAGTGTCTGTCGGGATATGATCATGTTGATTATGTCCGTAGACCATAGTGATTGCTGCGGTCTTTGGTCCGACTCCTGGTAATTGTAAAAGTTGTTCATGAGTTGTAGGCACTTGTCCATTATACTGTTCTAAAAGAATCTTGCAAATCTTATGAATTGTCCGTGCTTTGGTTTTGTAAAATCCAGCAGGATAGATCGCTTGCTCAATGACTTTAAGATCAAGGCCTAAAAGTCCCTTTGGAGTATCTGCCAAGGCAAACAATCTTTGAGATGCAGGTCCAGTAACTTCATCTTTTGTTCTTAAGCTTAGAATGCAAGAGATCAAGACATGAAAAGGAGTTTTGTATTCAGATTGAATATCCATCAACGCAGTATTCTGAAAAGTATGTTTCTGTCCTAAGAGTGTAGTCATGATGGCATCTATAGGTAGAGATTTCATTTGAAAACCTCTCCAGTTTCAGTGCTCCAAAATAATAAATCCAAAGCGTCCATAGGAATGTTAATCTTCTGCGCGAATCTTTGAAAACGTTGTTCAATTGCTAAGTAGGTTTTAGGCGTTAGAGTCTTAGGAAGTTCTGGTATGACCTTATGATGTACAAGATTTTTCAAAATATGTCTATCTAATATGGCTAAATTGGTATGCCCAATATTACGAAGAAAATGTGAAGATTCTTTATAACCATAACCATCAACATTTTTAGCCAACCAAGCTCGCAAAGTAGAAGAGTCTTGACAAAGTGATAATTGTTCTAGTACTTGAGGATAAATTTGTTTCCCCGCTAATAAATATTTATTTTTATGATGATGAAAACGCATATCCTTAATATAACGATGAGGATTAAAAGAACTTTCCTTGAAGTGTAAAGATCTAAGCTTTTGTACTTTCTCCCAGCAGAATTTTCCTTTAGATTGTGGAGTCAAGAGGCAAAAACAGAATTCATAAAAAAGATCATCACTAGATAAACGAGAAAAAGAAGTAAGCCTATCTGTTATTACTTGTTTTTTAGCGCTATAAGCTTGTTGTAAGGGATGCATAGGAGAACAAAGAAATAAAGGAATTAAGAACTTTTCTATGCACGTGCTTTGAGAAGAACACATTCCTCTCTCAGAGTACTGAAAATCAATTTAATCTTACGGAAATATTCATTTTTTTCTTCTAAGAGATCTTCAACATAGTCCACATCTTCTTGTTCGTCATCAATATCATCCCTTGCTCTGTCTGCAGCACGTTCATTGCCATTTTGAAGAGCTGTTTGTAAATCAGATTTAACTTTTTGTAAGTCGCGTTCTTCTTCAAGAAGTTCCTGTCCTATTTCATCCAAGTCATCTTCAGTTTGGTCTAGAAGTTCTCTATACTCAGTTATGGTAGCATCGCAAGTAGCTGCAGTGAGTTCACTAAAATTAAAGATCCCTGCTCCTCGCGCTAGAAGATATTGTCTTTTTTCTTCGTCAACAGGATTAGGAGAAGAAGGATATGTTGTTGGGAGAGTAATATTTTCAGGAGTAAGATTGTTGGAAGAGGTATTGACATTCGTTTCAGAAGAAGGTTCTGAAGGAACTGAATTGCATCCAGCTATAAGGAAAAGAAATAAAACAGAAAAAATAGATCGTTTGAGCATACAAAAAGAAAAGGAAAGGAAAATATAAGCGTTGTGTTATTTTCCCAAAGTCTTTTGACCAGGTTTCCAGTCAATAGGGCATAATTCGCCAGTTTGGAGTCCTTGTAAGACACGTAAAGTCTCTTCAATGCTTCTGCCTACATTGAGATCAGAAACCACAAAATAACGTAAAATACCTTTAGGATCAATAATAAAAGTACCTCTATGAGCTTTACCTTCATCTTCTTTTAAAACATTAAAATAACGACTGAGTTTGTGTGCAGTATCTGCAAGAATGGGGAATTTGACTTCCTTAAGATCACGTTCAAACCATGCCTTATGAGAATGTTCACTATCAGTGCTAGCTCCTATAATTACTGCTTTTGATTTGGTAAATGAAAGTTCATGTTGTGCAAATCCTCTAATCTCTGTAGGACATACAAAAGTAAAATCTCGTGGATAAAAAAATAGGACAACCCATTTCCCCTTGTAATCACTAAGTTTAACTTTTCTAAATTGACCTGTTTGATAAGCCATACATTCAAAATTTTCTATAACGTCGCCGACTTGAACCATAGTTGTACCTCCTCTGAAAAGATGTTCTCTGTAATTGGTTATATAAAGATTACGTTCAATAAATCCTTCGTAATCGTACATAACGGAAATAAAATGCTAAAGCTAAGACAAAAAAGACCAAGGGTATTCTTACCCAAATAGTGGAAAATAATCTAGGAGGTTGTTGATTCTCTTGGACTCGTGACGTTTCCTCATAATGAGGTGTTAAAGGTCCTCGTACTTCTTTTGAAGAATCTTGTAAAGTGGGAATACGTTCACGAATAAGACGACTAAAGGTCAAAGTAACTACATTGCCATCAAGTGCAACATATTCTATATTGGCATCACTAGTGCTATCTTGAGAAAGATCAATTCCTAAACGTTGGCCAAGAGGAATGCTATAGCTATCTCCTAAAACTGTAAGGATAACTGCTTCAGCTGTTGCATGAGGTACTCTTACACCATATTCTTGTCCTTGGTAAATAACACTGATCCTGCTATTGCGAAGAACTGAAACTGTTTGTTGGATATTAGTATCTAAGTCTACTACGACACGTTGGTTGGCATTGTTTCCTCCGCCACTGCCGCCAGAACTTGATCCTCCAGGAGGGCAAGCGCCGCAGTCTTGTGAACAAAGACTACAACTTTCATCTAGATTACAATAAGTATCTCCACATGTGCCTGGTTGTGTGCTGTATTCTGAAAATCCAGGAACTGTAACTGTATAGTCTCCATTCGCATAAGTTTGACTGACACAAACAAGAGAAGAACAAACTAGTCCATCGCGTAAAGGAGTAGGAGCAGTTGTTGAAGTTAATCCGCTAAAAATTAAAGTAGCTGGATAATTGAATTCAGAAGTGAGTGTACTATCTAAGCCAATGAGATTAGGTTGTAAAGTGATCTCAGTATCTAAGTCTAATGCTTGATGAATATTATTTACTATACGTAAGACAGAAATTTCTCTGCCAGGATACTGGAGTCTGCCTACACCAACAATGCCTAAACTGAGATCTTGAACATGTTCTAAATCTTCCACTTGAGTGAAATCGGTTGTTAGACTTGGGCTAAAAGAAGTAACTCGAGGTAAAGGACAACCATTTCTTAGGCTTACAACAACACTAGCAGGAGTAGTTAAACATCGGTCACGTGAATCAGGTATAGTATCGCAATCACTATCAGGTTGACAGATAAGTGCTGAGTTAGTCAGAGATGTTGCAGTGCATAATCCAATACCACAACCCTGATTGATTCTGCAATCTGTAGGTAAAGCACAAGATCTAGCATAATCACATAAGTATCCAGCTGGTGCACAAATGGGACCGCCACAATCAATATCAGTTTCATAATTATCTCTTATACCATTAGTACAATCAATAACCTGTCCTTGAACTACATTCAGAGTAATAGTGTCAAGACGTTGAGCAGAGGATGAAGTTGCTTGTAAATCTACAATATAAGATTGTCCTGTTAGTACATTGCCTATGCCTAAGGATAAGGAGAGTTGACAAGTAGGATTAGGAGTACAACTATTGCCTTGTGGAAGCTGGAATGCTGCTGTAATACCTGTAGGAGCAGTTGTGCTGACTGTCACTTGTTCTGAAGTGCTAAAAGGAACACCAGTAAGAGTGAGAGTAACTGGTAATTGTGTATTAGGAACAACTGTAGCTGTGGAAGGTTGCACTCCCAAAGCAAAAGTGAAAGGTTGTCTAACTGATACAAGTACAGAATTAGAAGGAACTAGATCTCTGTTAACAACAACTAAAGAATAATCTCCTGGTGGAACGCCTGGTGGAATATTAGGCGCTTGAATAAGTTGATGAGTAGGTGAAGTCCATGCTCCTTGGTAAAATTGTCCTGCAATTACAAGTGCAATAGGATCAAATTCTTGTCCTTGAATATCCAGAGTAGTAAATTGATTATTCATCAAAAGAGGAGGATTTAAAGAAGTAATTCTAGGCAATGCTGTTATTGTAAAAGAAGCACCCATCGATGTTCTTCCTGAAGTAGGATTAAACACAGTCACTTGATGTTGTCCAACTCCATAATCTCTTATTTGGTATTGGAAGACAATTTGTGTTGAAGTTCGTGAAATAATACGGCTAGGAATAACTGTAATGCCATCAACTCTGACTTCTGCATTTGCTGCGAAATATTGTCCTGTCAAAGTAATAGGTTGCAAAATAGCTAAATTAATACTAAAAGGTGAAATAGTAGTAAGTCTAGGATTTTCTTCTGTACATCCGCAGGTAGTAGTTGAAGCGCAAGTTTGTGTTTGTGTACATCCCCCATTTGCGCTGCATGCAGCACCACATTGTCCTTGAGTGCAAGCATAGGTACAGCTGCCAGCTTGGACGCAACGAGTTGCTCCTCCACTAGATTGGGTGCCTGAACAACCTAAGCACCAGTCACAAGAAGTGTCGCCTTCACAAGCAGCATTAACATTGTATTGATTACAACAATTCGTGCCTCCAACAGTCACTGGTCGTGATGGATCTGTTCCTGACTGATAAGAATATTGAGGATTGATCGTGCATCGAGCAGTTTGTTGTCCTGCAGTTGCTTGACTCGTGCAGGTGAAGGAAGCAATATTGCTATTCCAGTTCTGGAAGATACAAGGTTGTGCTCCTAAAAATGCTTGGATGCTGGGAACATTACCAACAGTTGCAGTACAGGTTACTGTGAAAGAAGTTCCTGGACAAATAGTAGCGGATGCTGTGATTGCTGTGACTCCCACTGCGCAGTCTTGGTCTCCATCTGGAGGTGTGGCTGCAGTTCTTGGGCCTGCATGATCTGCTCTGCCGTCGCAGTCATCATCCAAAGTATTCGTGCATCTGTTGACTTCAGTCGTTTGATAATTATTATTGTTGTTTTGATATTGAGTTGTTCCACATGCTTGCCATCCTGAGACTCCTCCGCAAGATTGTCGTGCTCCTGCGCACACTCCTACTTGATTGAGACAGAGAGGTGCAAATTGTGATTGAATATCATCTGTTTGTCCATTACAATTATTGTCTTGTCCATCGCATAACGTTTCAGAACCGACTTGGTAATTGACTCCATAGGTTGCTTGTGCATGATTTTGATATATCGTTGTCGTACATCCGCCCACTGGCCAGATGTTACTAGTGGTACAAGTTTCAGTTGCTCCTTGACAAACACCTTGAGTTAATCCGCATGCTCTGATTTGTCCGGAGGTGCAGACAACAACACTCAATGAGTAAGGAGTATTTCTAATAGTTGTTCCAGAGGTTCCAGTAACTGAAACTTGCTGATTATTTACAAGAGTAGCAGTACTAGATGCAGTTAAAGTCATTGTAGTAGAGCAAGGAGTTCCAGCTGTCGGAGTGCAACTAGAGGGATTAAAAGAAGCAAGTACACCAGAAGGCAAATTTGAAGCGCTAAAAGTAACAGAACCAGAACCAGAAACTTGAGTAGCAGTTATTGTCGACTGTATGGAATTGGTCAGTCGAACTGTGCCACTAGTTGGATTTGCAGCCATAGTAAAATCGAAAGAAGTACTAGTACCCATGGCAGTCTGAATTTCAGAAGCGCTTAAACCTCTGTTGTAAATTCTAACATCATCAATTTTTCCATCCATCCAATCCCAATCTGGTCCAGATGCAGGAGGCCATGACCCTATATGAAGAGCCCCACTATTAGCAGGAGCATTTGGAATACCAGCAACAGTTTGTTCCAAAACACCATTAACATAAAGTCTCAAAGTTCCTGCATTCCAAGTGCAAGCAATATGATAATAGGTGTTAACAGCTATTGTAGTTGTAGATGAAGCAAAATTACCCCCTCCAACTCGACAATTAAAACGATTTCCAGGAGTCACTTCAATTTCATAAGCATGATTAGGAACATTTCCTTTTGCTATAATTCCATGCCATTTTGAACTATCTCTTTTAATCCAAGCCATAATTGTCCCTTGAGTAGTCAAATCAAGCAAGTCGTCATCAGCAACAGTTAGCTCATCATTTGTTCCATCAAAATCATAAGCCCCATTTAACTGTCCACTAGCAGATAAATAACTAGGACATGCTCCAGAAGCACAAGTTCCAGGCAGATTGTATATCGAAGAATCTATTGCAGGATCAGAAACACCAACAGTATCATCAAATTTCCAATGTCCTACCAAAGAAGGATCTCCTTCTTGACATGGAATATTACAACAAACTCCACTTCCTGAGTGTAGCAAAGAATTTCCCAGACAATAATAACCATTAGCACAAATAAATCCATTTTGCGCAGCACAGGATGGTGGTGAAGGAACTACAACAGTTACAGTATTAGAATAACTAGAATTTCCTCCAGCGTTGAAAGCTCTTACTTTATAATAATAAGTCGTAGTATGAGTAACAGTATTATCTGTAAATGTAAAATCATTAGCAGAATTAGTTCCGATCTGTATAAATCCTGAAGTAGGAAATAAACTTCTTTCAATATAAAATCCATCTTCATTAGTGCTTGCATCAGTCCAAAGTAAGTCAACTTGCGAAGAAGTTAAACTAGAAACTTGCAAACCAGAAGGGGCAGTAGGAAGATCAAAAACATTAAAACCAAATCTATTGCTTAATTGATCGTCCAGGTTTCTCACTTGAAATTCATAAGCACTAGCTCCTAGAGTGAGGTTGGTTTGAATTCGGCTAGAGCTCATTACAGTATAATATCCTGTCAAAGGTATACAAGTAGTATCGAAACAAAGTTCAAGTCTAGCCCCGGGATAATCAAAATTATACCCAGTTATAGTGAAAAGAGTATTTTGATTGCTGGCTGCAGTGCTTGGATTAACTCCAATTATAAAAGGACCAGTGCTTCCAGCCCCATACTCATAAGCTCCAGCATCTTGAACGCTTCCTCTTAAATTACCTCTTATGTCACGAAGAGAGTTAAAAGTAGGCAAAGAATTATCAGTCGCAATAGTCGGACCAGCAGGGTTAAAATCAAATCTTTCAGAAGTATAGGTATAGGAAGGATTAACATCAGTAAAAAGAATAGGCAATTGATTTTCAGGAATAAGTTGATTATTAAATACTAAAGGTCTAATTGCATTTTGAAAAGACCCCATACTCCAATAATAAAAGAAGTTGTTTGGAGCAGTACACCTGTAATTCTGAACGGTATAATCATGAGTGCCATCATTTGGAAGAATCAAACATGCAGCCATCATTCCTGTAAGGTCAAGAAGAGGATTAGTAGGGTGTCTAGCAGTGCTATAAATAAAATTATTTTGTATTGTCGCAGTTAACATATTCGGTAACCATTCATTCCATATAAGCGAACCTCTACTAGTCAAATAAATTACATTATTTGCAACCTTAAGATTAGTCATGGTTATAATAGGTCCGCTAGATACGAATCCGAAGGCGTTACTTCCTGAGGGATTATTAGTTTGACAAGTTCCTCCTTGAGACATCCAGCAACTTTCCCCCATACCATTATCACTATTACCCACCCAAAGAGTATTTTGAAAAATAGAAACATCATCAATAGGACCTGCTTGTTCATGTCCAGATTCTCGGTTTATTAGAAGAGGTGTACGTCCATTATTAAAAAAGAGGTTATTGCTAATCTCAGAATTCTGTATACTTCCTTTTATTTCAATAGCACCTAGAGAATTACCCCAGATGATATTTCGAATAATTTTAAGATTGATATAGGGAGGTCTTAACTGTACTCCATGTCTGTTCCTATAATAAATTAAAGAATCTTTAAGAATAACATTTCTATGATAATCTCCTAAAGAAGGATTATTTAAATAAATCCCATGCTCTGCATCTCTTTGACCTCCTTGACTAGTGTGAATAACTAAGCTATCGAATAGAACATTTTCTAAATAAATGGTAACGTCTCCAAAAATATCTGCTGGATGTCTTGTAAATTCCATGTTTCTAAGAGTAATATCGCGAGTTATCGTCTGAAACTCCAGTCCAGATCTTCTATACTCAAAAAAAATATCTTTTCCATTTATTTCGATTCCATCAACTATTACATATCTAGAATTGGCGTTAAAGCTCATTGAAGAATAATATCCATTATACCATGCACGCTCACCAGGAGCTGCAATAATTAATATAGGTTGACTAGGTGTACCATCAATATCATGCAAAATAAGACCTCTAAAGTAATTTGGCCAGTTTGAACAAATATTAGAATTACATATACAATTACCAAGAGGATTAGCTGGATTACATGGAAATGGACCCAGATCTACAGAGTTATATCCTTCACGAACAACAACTACGTCGCCTGGTTGAAGTTGAAAACGAAGAGAGTCTACAGAACGAAAAGGCATATTGGGATTATTTACTTGCCCAGTAGCATCGTCACCAGTTGGAGATGTAAAATAAACATTCCCGAGAGTATGAGTATAACAAGGAACTTGACTTCCTTCAATATCTAAGCAATTTAAATCTTGAATCCAATTCTTAAATTCTTGAGCAGAGTCCAAACCACCATATCTATCTCGTGCAGTTTGAAGAGTATTAAGTGTTGGATCAAAATCATTAGCATCTTTTCCTAAAGGTGGAGAAAAATCAGGTTGTCCGAATGGAGGAAGCTCATCAGGAGCATCTTGCCCCCCATTTCCATAACCATCACAGTCTCTGTCTATAATAAAAGCAGTAGTACATCCATAGCCAAGATAAACAGAACTACCTAAATCCTCGCCACCAAGTTCTTCGCCAGTTTCAATCTCAGGTAGAGGGGAAGTTCGTTGACCTGCACGAGAAGAAGATTGAGGAGAGACAATCAAAAAAGAAGAGTGAAGAGGTGGAGATAAAGAATCAGAATCTGCAGACTCAATTTGAAAATAAATTTCCAACTGTTGTTCTTCAAAAGGTTCATCAAAAAGGGTTAGAACATCTTTAGTAATCTTCCAGGAAATAAAAGTTTTTTCTCCAGTGAAACCTTTTTCAATAAGAACTATATCATCATCTACTAAAAAATCACGCTCAAAGAGATGAGCACGTAAAGTACCAGAACAATATTGGCTGGTAACAACAAGATCTACTGTTTCACCTGTGAAAGCTGTTGGCTTGCTCCAAGAAAGTGCTGTAATTTGACAGGAAGGTTTAGAAGATGCAGGTTCTGAAGGAATAATCTGCTCTAAAGATGGTCGACGTATAAGGATAGTGTCTTGAATCCTAGGAAGAGTTCGTGAAGATCTCTGTGAAGAAGTGGTTGATGAGGAAGATTCTGGTTCATGCACAACATTTCCAGTAAGGAAATCAGTATACTCAGTAACAACCTCGCGATAATCATCAGTCCATATTGAAGAAGCGAGAGGTAAAAATAAGAAAATAGTAATTACAATAGAGAGTATCTGCCCACCTCTTTTCATGGGAAAAAGAAGGAAGTATTTGTTTATAAGTATATCTAAGCAACATGCAATTCCACAATGTCATCATCTTTGAGAGGATAAGAAAGCCCTACAGTTTGTCCTGCGAATTTGGAAGATCCCCAGATGCGAGCAAAGCGAAAACGTTGAATAAAATCTTTATGCACATGGCTTGCAAGGGTTTCAATTGTCGATCCCTTAGGTAAGGCAATGGGAGGATGGTCTTTCTTTTTTCCTGGCTGTTTGGTGTAAACTTTGATCAGAGGCAATCGTCTCCAAATCTCTTCTGCAAGATTAGGTTGATGATTATAAATAAGTCTGTCTACAATAATGTTATTAAGTTCACGATCTAGAAGACGTTTTTCCTCTACAGTGTTGAACAAAAGAACAATGAGATCTGCTTGGCGAATAAGAGACAGGTAAGTTTTTCCATTTTCAGTTTCAGAAAAATTTGCAACAATAGCTGGAACCTCTACAATTTGTAGTTTGACGCCATGATGGTCTAAAGTGCCTATTTCAGGTCTCGTGGTGGTAAAGGGATAAGGTGCTATTTCCACATCTGCCTTGGTCAATTGCTTTAATAAAGTGCTTTTTCCAGAATTAGTTGTACCGACAAGAACAATTTGTGCTGCTCCTTCTTTTTTGACAGATAAAAAATTGTTGCCTGAGCTTTTTTTTGCTCTTTTTTCTTTTTGAATGTCAGTTTTTAATTTAGAAATACGTTCCTTGATATTTTTCTGCATATTTTCAGAAGCTTTATGTTTAGGGCAAGTCTGTAGCATCTTTTGCAGTGCTGCTAGCTTCGCTTCATTAGAGGCTGCTCGAAAATATTCCTGTTCTGCTAGTTGATAGCCTAAAGTTGCATTGGTTGCCATAGAAAGAAGAAAAGAAAGTAGTTTTTAAAACTTGTTTAATTGCGAGTTAGGGTGCGTGGCTCGTTTGGAGGTCGTTGCATACCCATATCTCTGGCATTAAAGCGCAAAGAACCTGTAGTTCCATTGCTGCCTCCGCGTTTTCTTGCAGAAAAGTAATGAAGGCCTCCAAGTACTGCTAAAATAATTAGGAAAATGACTACTACAATTCCCCATGTTGATGATCCAGAACTTGTTGCTGAAGGTGTAGCTGGTTCTTGGGTTCCTTCATTTGTTGGTGGCTCTGTTGAAGGACCAGCTCCTTGAACTGATAAGAGTTTAAAAGTAGTGTCTGCTCGTTTGTTATAGACTTGATGTAAAACTATAGTTAAATCATCAGATCCATCGCCAGTAACATCTACATTTTTGCTTTCTTTAGCAGCAAGAGTGACGTCAAAAGGAGTAGCGCCATCTAGAGTATAAGTTGCAGAAGTGTCTGTTAATTCCTTAAGAGTAAGAGTATAATCAGTTTCTTGTACAGTTACAGAGACTGCTCCTCCTTTCATAATAAGTCTGCTGCTGCCTTCTTCAGTCAAAGCACCAAGAGCTGAAACTGATCCTGCGGTAACTAAAATAGTTGCTACTGGAGGTTTGAAATCAGGATTAACAAAAGGACTAGATCCACTTGGAGCTTTTTTGATTATGGTGAAGGTACTATTGACAGTATCATTCAATAAACTGTTGTCATCAACACTGAAACATGCTGCAGTGTAGTCACCAAGTTCTCGTGTTTGAGAGAATTCTACAGTGAAGTCAGTTGCTGCTGATGCTCGTGTCGAACTAGATTCTAAAGAATCAAATTGACTTCCGGCAGGGACCATAATAGATAAATTAGTGTCATTAAAGTTGGATAATGCAGATGATCGAGTACAAACAATTTTCACTTTGTCTGTAGCACCAAATTTAGTTTTCTCATTATTATTAGTGTCTAAGAACTTAATAGACACTCTTGGACCAAAGACATCAAACAAAATACTATGACCTGCGTTATCAATAGATTGATTAAATTCTCCATTGCCTGTCAAGTTCCACATTTCAAAAGAAACATTTAACGTAATAGATCCTGTTGCAGGAACATTTGATTCATTCAATAAACTACTATTGTACGTAATTAAGACTTCAACAACATAGGTGTAATCACCTGTACCTTTGGTTGCAATTTCTTCAGCTAAAAGAACTCCGCCATTGCCTGGACCAGTAGTGTTAGCACCTAAGAAAATGAGTTGACCATT